>JAEEGJ010003217.1_pt1 | contig 65427 bp, 51 predicted proteins | sample 8958761 | NCBI WGS metagenome assembly JAEEGJ01 (sample SAMN16246546, study PRJNA631951) | gut metagenome | biome: gut microbiome; feature: rumen; material: RS-attached | host: Bos | place: Iran: Karaj | collected 2018-10 | reverse complement strand
TTATGGTCCTCGAAGGTCTTGAACCCGTCAGGGAAAGACCCGGTATGTATATCGGTTCGACATCTACCAAAGGACTTAATCATCTTGTATACGAAATAATGGATAACTCTGTCGATGAGCATATGGCGGGTTACTGCGATACCATCAATGTTACACTTAATGCTGACGGTTCTGCGACAGTTTCCGATAACGGACGAGGCATTCCCGTAGACAGACACGAAAAAGGCATTACGGCCGAGAGAATCGTGCTTACCACACTTCACGCCGGCGGTAAGTTTAACAATGATGTCTACAAAAATGCCGGTGGTCTTCATGGTGTAGGTTCATCTGTAGTTAATGCGTTGTCAAAGAGATTTGATATTACGGTTAAAAGAGACGGATGCATTTATAAAGATGCTTACGAATTCGGAAAGCCCGTTCTCGAACTTGAAGACGGACTTTTGCCCGTGTGCGGTAAGACCAGAGAAACCGGTACCAGCATTACTTTTATGCCGGACGATACGATTTTTGAAAAGACATATTTCAGATCCGAGGATATTAAGTCAAGAATTCACGAGACTGCATATTTAAACCCCGGACTTACGATTATATTCGAAGATAAACGCGACGTAAAAGAAAAAATCGTTTATCACGAAGAGGAAGGAATTAAAGGCTTCGTAAAAGATTTAAATGCCGAAAAGGAAGCTTTGCATGACGTAATCTGTCTGCACGGTCAGAGCGAGCATGTGATTGTAGACTGCGCTTTCCAGTATGTGGATGAGTTCCATGAAAACGTACTAGGTTTCTGTAACAATATTTACAACGCTGAAGGTGGAACGCATGTAACAGGTTTTAAGACTATTTTCACACAGATTATAAATAACTATGCGAGGTCTTTGGGCATCTTAAAAGACAAAGATCCGAATTTTACCGGTGCCGAAGTAAGAAACGGCCTTGTATGCGTGCTTTCGATCAAGCATCCCGAGCCCAGATTTGAAGGTCAGACCAAGACAAAACTTGATAACCAGGATGCAGCAAAAGCAGTTTCAAAAGTAATTAACGACGAAGCTCAGCTTTTCTTCGACAGAAATCTTGAAACCTTAAAGACTATCATCGGATGCGCCGAAAAAGCAGCAAAAATCAGGAAAGCCGAAGAAAAAGCCAAGACAAACATGCTTACAAAGCAGAAGTTTTCCTTTGATTCAAATGGAAAGCTTGCAAACTGTGAGTCAAAAGAAGCGGAAAAATGTGAAATATTTATCGTCGAAGGTGATTCTGCAGGAGGTTCCGCAAAGACTGCAAGAAACAGAAAATACCAGGCAATTCTTCCTATCAGAGGTAAAATTCTTAACGTAGAAAAGGCAAGTATGGATAAAATTCTTGCAAATGCAGAAATTAAGACCATGATTAACGCATTTGGCTGCGGATTTTCAGAGGGCTTTGGTAACGATTTTGATATTACCAAATTAAGATATGACAAAATCATTATTATGGCAGATGCCGATGTCGATGGTGCTCATATCAGCACACTTTTACTTACTTTGTTCTACAGATTTATGCCCGAGCTTATTTTCGAAGGACATGTATATATTGCAATGCCGCCTCTTTACAAGGCGATTCCTTCAAAAGGTGAGGAAGAGTATCTCTATGATGATGCGGCGCTTGCAGCTTACAGAAAGAAACATAAAGGTCCTTTTACATTACAGAGATATAAAGGTCTTGGAGAAATGGATGCCGAGCAGCTCTGGGAGACAACACTTGATCCCGAGAGACGTAATTTAAAGCAGGTAACTATCGAAGATGCTTCTATGGCGTCCAAACTGACCGAACTTTTAATGGGTAATGATGTCGGAATCAGACGTGAATATATTTACAAGCACGCTAACGAAGCAGAACTCGATATTTAATCAGAATTTTAAGAAAGAGATTTTATTATAATGGCCGGAAAAGTTATTAAAACAGAATATTCCGAAGTAATGAGCAAATCCTTTGTGGATTATGCTATGAGTGTTATTACAGCAAGAGCGCTTCCTGATGTCAGAGACGGTTTAAAGCCTGTTCAGAGAAGAGTTCTTTATGATATGCATGAGCTCGGTATAAAACATGACAAGCCTTACAGAAAGTCTGCAAGAATTGTCGGTGATACAATGGGTAAATATCATCCTCACGGCGATTCTTCAATCTATGATTCGCTTGTCGTAATGACGCAGGAGTTTAAGAAGGGACTTGCTTTAGTAGACGGTCACGGTAACTTCGGTAATATAGAAGGTGATTCAGCCGCTGCAATGCGTTATACCGAAGCGAGACTTCAGCAGATAACAGAAGAAGCTTTCCTTGCTGATTTGGACAAGGATATCGTTGATTTTGTACCGAACTTCGATGAGACTGAAAAAGAACCGAGTGTTTTACCTGTTAAATTTCCTAACATTCTTGTAAACGGTTCCGAAGGTATTGCGGTAGGTATGGTTACAAGTATACCTCCTCATAATCTCGGTGAAGTAATTGATGCAACACTTGCATATTTAAACGATCCTTACTTAACCACCAAAGATTTGATGAAATATGTTAAAGGTCCGGATTTTCCTACAGGCGGTATTGTAATAAACGAGGATGAACTTTTAAACATATACGAGACCGGTGTCGGCAAAATAAAGGTCCGTGGTAAAGTCGAAATTGAAAAAGGTAAGAACGGAAAGACCAATCTTGTTATCACAGAGATTCCTTATCCGATGATTGGTGCCAATATTTCGAAGTTTTTATCAGATATCGCAGCTTTATATGAGTCAAAGAAGGCTCTTGATATCGTTGATATTTCAAATCAGAGTTCTAAAGAAGGTATTCGTATCGTTATTGAATTAAAGAGAGATACCGATATCGAAAACTTCAAGAACATGCTTTATAAGAAAACCAAGCTTGAAGATACATTTGGCGTAAATATGCTTGCAATTTCAAAGGGCAAACCCGAAACGATGTCTCTTAGAGATATTATCGCAGCATGCGTTGAGTTTTCTTATGAATTTAATAACAGAAAATACACCAATCTTTTAGCCAAGGAAGAAGAGAAACGTGAAATTCAGGAAGGCTTAATCCGTGCCTGCAACGTAATTGACCTTATCATTGAGATTTTACGAGGTTCAAAAGACCGTGCAATGGCCAAGAAATGCCTTGTAGAAGGTATTACAGACGGCATTCATTTTAAGAGCAAAGAATCCAAGATTATGGCTATGCAGCTTATGTTCACGGAAAAGCAGGCAAATGCCATTCTTGAAATGAGACTTTATAAGCTTATAGGTCTTGAACTTGATGCGCTCGTAAAAGAACACGAACAGACCATGGCAAACATCTTCAGATACGAAGATATTCTTGAACGTAAAAGTTCAATGACTCAGGTTATCTGCGAAGAATTAAAAGAAATCAAAAAGCAGTATGCAGTTCCCAGAAGAACCGTAATCACAAATGAAGGTGAAGCTGTTTACGAAGAAAAGAAGATGGAAGAGATGGACGTATATGTTCTTATGGACAGATTCGGATACGTTAAAGCCGTTGATCTTCCTACATACGAAAGAAATCTTGAGTCCATAAAAGAAGAAAGCAAATTCGCTGTACTCTGTAAGAATACAGGTAAAGTTTGTCTCTTCAGTGATAACGGTATGCTTTATACCGCAAAGGTTTCCGACATTCCACTCGGAAAAATCAGAGATAAGGGTATTCCTATCGATAATATTACTACTTATACATCCAACGATTCATCGATACTTCTTTTATGCTCACAATCCGATCTGAATCTTTTCAGACTGATATTTGTATCCAAGATGAGCTACATGAAGATTGTCGACGGCGGAGAATTCGATGTTACAAGAAAGACCATCCAGGCTACAAAGCTTATGGATGGCGACAGAATCTGCTCTGTAAGTATTTACAATGAGCAGAAGAACATAATTCTTGTTTCAAACGACGGATATTTCCTTAAATTCCCGATTGAACAGATTCCCGAAAAGAAAAAGATGGCTGTCGGCGTAAGAGGTATGAAGTTAAACGGAGATGCTTTAATCGACAAAGTATTCTTTACAGGTAATGCAATTGAATCTGTTATCAATTATAATGATAATGATATTCCTTCAGGAAAGATAAAACTCGCAAACCGTGACACAAAAGGAACCAAGTTAAGATTGTAATGAGAGTAATCGCAGGTACTGCAAGAAGCATTAATTTAATAACGCCCAAGGGCTTTGATACAAGGCCTACGACAGACAAGTACAAAGAGACTCTTTTTAACTGTCTGCAGTCATATGTGGGCAACTGCGTTTTTGTGGACTTATTTGCAGGTTCCGGAGCAATCGGAATTGAAGCTTTAAGCCGAGGGGCTGCAAAAGCTTACTTTTGTGATAATTCCAAGGAAGCCATTAACTGCGTAAAAGAAAATCTTGCCAAAACCAAACTCGCGGATAAGGCTGTTGTTTACAAAGAGGACGTTTCGTTTTTTGTTAAAAACCGCATAAAAGAAGTTCCGGATATTATATTTCTGGATCCGCCTTTTAAACTTCATTCCGAGAAAGAAATCATTCCTTTGCTCGTAAAAGAGGATTTGGTTGGCGAAGATACGATAATTGTAGTAGAATGCGATTATGATGCAGAGTTTGATTTTCTTGATGATTTAAACCTTGAAATTTTTAAGATAAAAGAGTATAAAACCAATAAACATGTATTTATTGAAAAGAAATAGAAAGGCACTGAAATGAACAGAGCAATCATCTATCCCGGCAGTTTCGATCCTGTAACTTACGGCCATATCGATATTATCAAAAGAGCGGCAAAAAATTATGATACCGTATATGTTTCCGTTTTGGACAATAATAAAAAAAGTCCCTTGTTTACAGTTGAAGAACGTGTTAAAATGTTAAAAGATGTGACTAAGGATTTTGACAATGTCAAAATCGAAACATTCAGGGGTCTTTTAATAGATTATGCCCGCGAAAAAGACGTTCACGTTGTTTTAAGAGGTTTGAGAGCTCTTACGGATTTCGAATACGAGCTTCATATGGCTCAGACAAATTATCTGATTTCCGGCGGATGGCTTGAAACCGTTTTTCTTTCAACTGATTTGGAATATTCATATCTTTCTTCAACAACTGTAAGAGAGATTGCCAGCTTCCACGGTGACGTTTCAAAATTCGTTCCTGAGTGCGTAAAAGAAAGTTTATACAAGAAATTTGGTTATTAATAAAAAATTGATTTTTTAGAGGGGAAAATTCAATGGCAGCCGAAAAAGATAATGTTGATGTTCAGAGACTTGAACGCAAGATTTCAGAAATCGAAAAAATTCTTGAAGAAAGCAAGCCTTCCAAATTAAAAAAAGGAATGATTCTTGTTGAAATCGATCTTATTTTTGAAAAGCTCGAAGAACTCAAATCAATGATTCCCGATCAGATTAAGCTTGCTAACAACGTTCTTTCGAAGAGAGAGAAACTCTTAAAGAGCGCAGAAGCTTTTGCTCATGACAAGATTGACAAAGCTAATGCAAAGGCTTATGAAATCGAGCAGGAAGCTATGGAGAAAGCTGCTGAGACAGAAGAAATGCTTCAGAACAAGCTTTCTGAAAACGAGATTATGCTTGAGGCTCAGAAGCAGGCTGATGCTTTGGTAGAAGAAGCGCAGATTCTTTCACAGAGAAGCGTTGATGAAGCTGAAGATTACAAAGAAGACATCATTAAGAGCATGAACTTCTATATGGACGACGTTCTTGTAGATATGCAGAAAGCAATCGAAGAAGTTATGCTTAAGAACAATAAAACATTCGAAGATGCACAGGCAAGACTTGATGCTTTGTATTCTAAGATTGAAGAAAACAGAGCTGAGATCGCTCCTTTGCTTGAAGAAAATGTTCCGGAACCTTCTAATCAGATTCAGCCGGAGCAGCAATACGTTCCCGAAGAAGAGGAATATGAAGACGAGCCTGTTGATGATGACGATTTCTAAAATAAATGACCTCTTAATTAAAGAGGTCATTTTTAATGTATAAATTAAGCTAAAGGTGATTATATGTTTTCAAACAAAAAAGGAGAGTTTAAATATCTAAAAAAACAGCCTGTCAGAGTCGGACTTATTTCTCTTATTTTACTAATAATGTGCGCGGGCGTTTTTATGATAGGTTATATCAATAAAGGCGATGCCAAGAATATTTTTACCATAGTTGCGGTTCTTGGTTTGCTTCCAGTAGCAAAGCTTATTGTTTCTTTTATCATGTATATTAAAGCTGAAAAGTATTCCTGCGGTGAAGTTATTAAGAATGAAATTGATGCAATTGCAGGTGAAAAAGATTTCTGCCTCGGATATGATTTTTACCTGACAAGTTATAAGGTTAATTTCCCTTTGCTTTCCGCATTTGTTTATGACGGTTCAATTATCTGTTTATCAGGCGACTCAAAGCTTGATGCCAAGGAATGCAGGGAACATATAGAAAAGTACCTTGCAAACAATGCCATTAACGGCTTTAAGGTTTATATACTTGAAAACAAAGAAAAGTTTTATGACAGATTAAGAAGCGTAACTGGCGATTATGCCAAATCTGAAGCCGATCTGACTGCTTATACATTAATTAAGAATATTTCTTTATAATTACATGAAAGAATTTATAATCAACAAGACAAACGAAAACCAGAGACTGGATAAATATCTTAAAAGAATCCTTCCTGCATCATCCAATTCTTTCCTTTATAAGATGCTTCGTAAGAAAAACATTGAACTGAACGGAAAGAGAGCGAAGGGTGATGAAATTCTTAAATCCGGCGATTCGATAAAGATCTTCTTTTCGGACGATACATTCTCCAAAATGTCTGAATCCGTAAAAGAAGACTTAAATATTTTCCTTGATGCATATAAAAATATAAAAAATGTTGAGATTGTCTTCGAACATGAAGATTTTATGATAGTAAATAAACCCGAAGGCGTTTTGACGCAGAGAGATAAAAGCAGCATTCCTTCATTAAACGAATGGTGCATCGGTTATCTTTTGTCAAAAAACTTTATCAATGAAAAGTCATTAAAGGAATTCAAACCGTCAGTTCTTAACAGACTCGACAGAAATACAAAAGGACTTGTTGTATTCGGTAAAACGCTCGCCGGATCGCAGAGACTATCCGAGCTCATAAAAAAGAGAGATTTGCAAAAGTTCTATTTTGCAAAAACCGAAGGTGGATGTGATTTAAACGGTCTGTATAAAGCTTATTTAAGCAAGGATGAGAAAACCAATAAAGTTACAATCTATGATGATATAAAGAATATTCCTGCGAATATAAAATATTCTCCAATTTCTACGAAGATAAACGTACTTAAATCCGAAAAAGATTATTCTTTACTGGAAATTGAGCTTATTACAGGCAAGAGTCATCAGATACGAGCACATCTGGCTCATTTGGGATATCCTTTGCTCGGAGATAAGAAATACAACGGGAAAAGTGATTCTGTCTTTAAATATCAGGAGCTTATTGCGTATAAACTTGTATTTCCCAAATTTGAAGACGGTGATTCCTGGAATTCATTGAGCAAAAAAATAATAAAAATAAATGTTGACAATTAATTTAGTGTCCTTTATACTTTGTTACAATAGTTTGGTAATTTGGTAATTGGGTAGCAATTTAAAGCGCTAAAGTGAACGAGGATAAAAAATGAACTTATCATTATTACATACGCCCGACGGAGTAAGAGACTTTTACGGAGCCGAGCTTGATCTTAAAAACTACATAATGAATAAATTTGAAAAGAATATTAAGCTTTACGGTTATGATGAAATTCAGACACCAACGCTTGAATTCTTAAATGTATTTCTTGAAGACGAAGATTACGCATATGAGTCCAAGACTTTCAGATTTATCGACAGAGACGGAAGCACACTTGTTTTAAGACCGGATTATACACCGGGTGTTGCAAGATGCGCAGTTAAATACTTTTCCGATGAGAATAAGCCATTAAGATTCTTTTATAAGGGTAATGCTTTTTCAAATAAAGGCGAATATGAAGGAAAAGCTATTGAAGTGACCCAGATGGGAATCGAGCTTCTTAAGGATGATACTGTATTAGGAGACGCTGAAGTTATTGAACTTGTAATAAAGAATCTTCTTTCAATCGGACTTGAAGAATTCAAGATTTGTGTTAACACTAAGGAAAGCAACACAGACAGACTCGATAAAATGCTTAAGCTTTTAGACTGCATGGGTTATTCGGAATATGTAACATACGATCCTGATATCGATTCGAACTTCAAGTATTACACAGGAATGCTTTTTAAGGTTTATACATATGGTGTAGGCGATTCAATCTGTAAAGGCGGAAGATATAATTCACTCCTTGAGAAATACGGCGATGCAGCTCCGGCTGTCGGATGCGTATTCCTTGTAGACAATATTCTTCAGAGCATTAAGAAGCAGAAAATTGCAACTGATATCGATGCAAAAAAGGTTTCGTTTGTAGTTTATGAAGAAGGTAAGGAAATTGATGCAATAAAGAAAGCGAACGAATTACGAGACAATGATATTAAATGCATAACCGTTTCAAAGAATTTATTTGATGATGAATTAAAAGAAATGTGCAGTGCAAACGGCTATGAAATAATAAGTTGCTAAACGGAGATTTTTATGAACGACAGATATTTGACTATTGCGCTTTGCAAAGGAAGAGTTGCAAACCAGACTATGGAACTCTTGGAAAATCTTGGCATCAAGTGCGATGAAATAAAAGACAAGTCCACAAGAAAACTTATTTTTACGGACGAAAAGAACAAGTTAAAATTCTTCCTTGCAAAAGGTCCCGATGTTCCTACATATGTGGAATACGGTGCAGCTGATTTAGGCGTTGTGGGAAGTGATATTATAGATGAAGAGCAAAGGAGAGTAACAGAGCTTCTGGATCTTGGATTCGGAAAATGCAGAATGTGCGTATGCGGTCCCAAGGATGCCAGTGAGCTTTTGTTACATCGTGAGCAGATTCGTGTTGCAACCAAATATCCCGTAATAGCTAAAGATTACTTCCACAATAAGAAATATCAGACCGTGGATATCATAAAATTAAACGGTTCCGTTGAATTAGGCCCCATTGTTGAACTTTCGGATGTTATAGTAGATATAGTTGAAACCGGTTCAACGCTTCGTGAAAACGGCCTGGAAGTACTCGAAGAAATCTGTCCTATCTCATCCAGACTTATTGTTAACAGAGTAAGTATGAAGATGCAGAAGGAGAGAATCGAAAAGCTCGTAGAGGATATAAAGAAGAATTTATAACTGAAAGGATAAATCATGAATAAATATATTTTGAACGAAGAGAATAAGCAGAATCTCTTAAACAATCTTCTTAAAAGAAGTACTTCGAACTATCCCGAATATGAAAAGAAGGTTGCTTTAATCTGCGAAGATGTTAAGGAAAGAAAAAACGAGGCTCTTTTTGAATACACACTTAAATATGATAAATATGCTTTAAACAAAGACAATATCAGAGTAACGGAAGCTGAAGTAGATGAGGCAGTTAAAAACCTTGATCCCGAATTATATTCAATCATGCAGGAAGCTTTTTCAAATATCAAAGCTTATCATGAAAAGCAGGTTCGTAATTCATTCTTTGATACAACCGAAGACGGAACTTTTTTAGGTCAGAGAATTATGCCCATTGAAACTGTCGGAGTATATGTTCCGGGCGGTAAGGCTGCGTATCCTTCATCAACATTAATGAATATTGTTCCTGCACTTGTAGCAGGATGCAAAAGAATCGTAATGGCAACTCCATGCAACAGCGAAGGAAAGGTAAGTGATACAACTCTTGCTGCAGCTAAAATCTGCGGTATTAATGAGATATACAAAATCGGTGGTGCTCAGGCGATTGCTTCACTTGCTTTCGGTACAGAAACTGTTCCTAAAGTTAGTAAGATTGTAGGACCCGGAAACATCTTTGTTGCCCTTGCCAAAAGATACGTATATGGACATGTATCAATCGATTCAATTGCAGGACCAAGTGAAATACTGGTACTTGCAGACGAAACAGCTAATCCTAAATTTGTAGCTGCAGATTTAATGAGCCAGTGCGAACATGACGAAATGGCAAGCGGTATCCTTATTACTACAAGCGAAGAACTTGCTTCTAATGTTGAAAAATATGTAGAAGAATTCTTAAAAGATGCACCCAGAAAAGAAATCCTTGAGAAATCTTTAGATAAATTCGGTTTCATTCTTGTTGCTAAAGATATGAGAGACGCTGTAGATGCAGTAAATGATATTGCAAGCGAACACTTGGAGATTTTAACAAAGAATCCTCTTGAAACCATGGGAATGGTTAAAAATGCAGGCGCTATTTTCTTAGGAGAGTATTCGTCCGAGCCACTCGGTGATTATTTTGCAGGTCCCAACCATGTTCTTCCCACAAACGGAACGGCTAAGTTTTTCTCACCTTTATCGGTAGACGATTTCATCAAAAAGAGCAGTGTAATCTGCTTCTCAAAAGATGCGCTTGAAAAATGTCACACCAAGATTGAGAAATTTGCTCAGAGTGAAGGCCTTTATGCTCACTCCAAATCAATCGAAGTAAGATTTGAAAAATAATAAATTAAGAAAGGGAAAGCTATGAGAACATCATCCCAGGAAAGAAACACCAAAGAAACTCAGATTAAAATGAGCCTTAATATTGACGGTTCAGGCATCGGTAATATTAATTCCGGTATCGGATTTTTCGATCACATGCTCAATTCCTTTGCAAAGCACGGAAATTTTGATTTAGACCTTGAATGCAAAGGGGATTTAAATGTAGACTGTCACCACACGGTTGAAGATATAGGTATTGTACTCGGTACATGCTTTAAAGAAGCACTTGGCAACAAGGAAGGTATCAACAGATATGCATCATTTGTAATGCCTATGGACGATGCTTTGGTTCTTTGTGCGGTTGATTTCTCAGGCAGACCTTATCTTAATTTCTCATATGATTTTGACGATCAGAGAATTTCTGATTTTGATGTTTATACTGTAGGAGATTTTGAAACAGAAACTTTAAGAGAGTTTTTATACTCGGTTTCTTATGCTGCAGGTATGAATTTACACATCAAGATCATGGATGGTAATAATACACATCACATTATCGAAGCTATATTTAAAGCAATGGCTAACGCAATGAGAATAGCAGCTTCAAAGAATCCTGACAGAGAAGGAATTCTTTCCACGAAAGGAGCTCTTTAATGGTTTTATTTGGTAAGAAAATTGAATTTGGGAATAATAACTCTTTTAGGGACTTTACTGATGTTATTAATGATGTAAATACCAAGGGTTATGATTATCTTTATGTAAAAGGCGAAGCATATTCTGACGCAGATAAAGAGAATTTCTTCCACAATATGATTGAAATTGCTTCTTTATGCGAAAAGAAGGTATACGTTGAATTTCCTCTTACACATTTTGAGGATATGAAAAAACTTTATTATGCAAATGTTTGTCAGATAATAGCTTCCGAAGGCACTACTCTCGAAAATTCAGTAATCGAAGACGGTAAAAAGAGATTTGGCGAAAAGCTTGTAGTTTATAAAAAGGATTTTGCTAAAATTTCTTCAGATTTTGATTCATACTGCGTTAACCCGTTATCAATCGGTTATTCTAAAGAAGAATTAAACGAAAAAGAAGCATTTTATTTTATCGACAACGCTTCGGGTTCGGATAATATTTTTGCTATAAAGAGCCTTTATGAGAATAACGGAATTGACGTATTTTCTCTTAAGTGCCAGATTCCCTGGGAAAAACTTAAGAAGAATGCTGACGGTTTAATTCCTGCGATTGTTGTTGATTATAAGAGCGATAAAATCCTTATGATGGCCTACATGAATGAAGATGCTTACAACAACACATTTAAGACAGGCCTCATGAATTATTATTCAAGATCCCGCAATTCGCAGTGGATTAAAGGCGAAACCAGCGGTCACTTCCAGTTCGTTAAATATATTAAAGCTGACTGTGATTTTGATACGCTTCTTTGCGGAGTATCGCAGATTGGTGTTCCCTGCCACACAGGTAAGGATACTTGCTTCTTTAATGATGTACTTGTAAGTGATTCATCAGAGAAGAACCCTTCGAAGATTCTTACAGATCTTTACAAGGTAATCGAAGACAGAAAAGTAAATCCTAAAGAAGGTTCATATACCAACTATCTTTTTGACAAAGGCCTTGATAAGATATTAAAGAAGGTCGGAGAGGAAGCATGCGAAATCGTAATTGCTTCCAAGAACGAAGAACCCAAAGAAATAAAATATGAAATTGCAGATTTCCTTTATCACTTATCTGTACTGATGGTTGAAAAGGGTGTAACCTGGGAAGAGGTTGCTGACGAACTTGCAAAAAGGTAAATATGAGAAAAACTGCGCTTAGTCATGAGATTTTAATGACTGTCGACAAGCCGGCGAGATATATCGGCGGAGAATTCAATTCCGTTATGAAGGATCCAAACGAAATCGATATCAGATTTTGTATGTGCTTTCCGGATGTTTATGAAATCGGTATGTCACATTTAGGAATCCAGATTTTATATGCCATGTTTAATTCTTTTGAAGATACATGGTGCGAAAGAGTATATTCTCCATGGCCTGATTTAGACAAAATAATGAGGGATAAAAATATCCCTCTTTTTTCGCTTGAAAGCCAGGATTCCATAAAAGACTTTGATTTCTTAGGTATAACACTTCAGTACGAAATGTGTTATACGAATATTTTGCAAGTGTTGGAACTGGCACAGATTCCTGTTTGGGCTAAAGACAGAACCGAAGACGATCCTATAGTAATCGGAGGCGGCCCTTGTTCATATAATCCTGAACCTATAGCTGAATTCTTTGATATGTTTTATATCGGAGAAGGCGAAACTGCTTACAGAGCATTGCTTGATTTATACAAAGAATGCAAAAAAGAAGGCTGTTCAAGAGAAGATTTTCTTTATAAAGCTACTAAAATAGACGGTATTTATGTTCCGTCTTTGATAAATGTCGAATATAACGATGATTTTACGATAAAAGAATTCACGCCCGTAAAAGAAGGTGTAAGAACCGTTGTAAAAAAAGAAGTTGAAACGGATTTAAATGAATCTTATTATCCCGTAAAACCCATTATTCCTTTTATAAAAGCCACCCAGGACAGAATAACTCTTGAAATTATGAGAGGGTGTCCGAGAGGCTGTCGTTTCTGTCAGGCCGGACAGCTCTACAGACCTATCAGAACCAGAGATGTTGAAGTTTTAAAAGAATTTGCAAGACAGATGATTGAAAACTCCGGTTATGAAGAAATTAACTTAAGTTCACTTTCATCGTCTGATTATCCTGAATTAAAAGAGCTTCTTTTATACTTAATTGATTACTGTAACGAAAAGAAGGTTAATATTTCACTTCCTTCATTAAGAATCGATGCGTTTTCGCTGGATGTAATGAGCAAGGTTCAGGATATAAAGAAATCAAGCCTTACATTTGCTCCCGAAGCCGGTTCTCAGAGAATGAGAAATGTTATAAATAAGGGACTTACCGAAGAGCAGATTCTTGAAGGCTCAAGACTGGCTTTTTTAGGAGGATGGAATAAGGTTAAACTTTATTTTATGCTCGGACTTCCTTTTGAAGAGGATGAAGACGTAGTCGCCATAGCCGAACTTTGCGAAAAGGTTGCCAAAGAATATTACGAAACTCTTCCCAAAGAACAGAGAAAACAGAGAGTTTCAATTACGGCTTCTACATCATTCTTTATCCCCAAGCCTTTTACTCCTTTTCAGTGGGCATCTCAGTTTACACTTGAAGACTTCAGGGATAAAGCTTATCTGACACGTACAAGCATTATGAACCAGTTAAACCAGAGAAGTATCAAATATAACTGGCATGATACGGATGTATCTGTTCTTGAAGGTGTATTTGCAAGAGGCGACAGAAGACTGGCCAAAGTTATTTATGATGCATATAAAAACGGCGCCATTTATGATGCCTGGAACGATTATTTTAATTATGATATCTGGCTTAAGGCGTTTGAAGATAATAATATCGATATGAAATTCTACACCACGAGAAAAAGGGAACTTGATGAAGTATTCCCCTGGGATTTTATCGATATCGGTGTTACTAAGAATTATCTTAAAAGAGAATGGCTTCGCGCAATGGAAGGTAAAGTTACTGAAAACTGCATGATTAAATGCAACGGTTGCGGAGCAAATGTTTACGGTGCAGGAAAGTTTTGTTTTAAACAGTAAAGATGGAAGATAAGAAAGTATTAAGATTCAAATTTAAAAAGTACGGACCTATCGTTTATATCGGACACCTTGATATTATGCGCTTTTTTCAGAAAGCTATAAGACGAAGCGGTATAGATGCGGCTTATACGGAAGGATTTTCTCCTCATCTTAAGCTTAGTTTTGCCCAGCCTTTGAGTGTAGGCGTTGAAACTGACGGCGATTATTTTGATCTGGAAATGAACACGCTTCCGGATTTAACTACATTGGTTGCCGAGATGAACAAACAATGCGTGGACGGTATCGAGATTATAAACGTTACACTGCTTAATGATGATGTCCCAAACGGTATGAGCAGTGTAAAAGCAGCCGATTATATTTATACCTTTGATTCTCTTGCGGATTCAAAAGAACTTTTAGATAAGTTTTTCTCGCAGGAAACTTATATTTTTGAATACATCAGAAAAGAAAAGACCAAAGTTAAAGATCTGATGGAAGATATATACGAATATAAGATTTTAAGTGATACCGAACTTCTTGTTAAAGTGAATTCTTCATCTGCCGGAAACCTTAAGGCCGATGTTGTGATTGAAGCATTAGAAAAGTTTGGATTAAAGGCTAAATGTCTAAAATTTAAAAGATATGATCTTTATACAACAGATTCGGATAATTCTTTTATGAGCTTAAAAGATCAGGGCGAAGTATATGATTAAACCTTCAGTCAAAAACGAAGATGCAAAAAAATATGTGAATTCCTCAGGGCTTGAACTTGTTATCGTAAAAAAAGACGATAGCATTATTTATCTTGTTTTTGAGAACAAAGAACTGATCGATATTGAGTTTGATAAAGAGAATGAACTTCCGATTGGCACAAAATGTGTAGGTAAAGTTTCAAAAATCGCAAAAGATATAAATTCCGCTTATATATTGCTGCCTGATAAAAGTAAGGCTTTCCTTAAAAACATTTCAACCGACTTAAAATGCGAACAAAATATAGCGGTTGAAATAACCAGAGTATCTTCTAAAGGCAAACTCCCTTCAGTAAGTATAATTGATGAAGACATTGAACACAGATCAGATTTGTCTGTAATAGAATATGGTCAAAAAACTTATGAAAAACTTCTCATAAGGTATAAATTTGACAGGATTTTGACCGATATAGACAATATATTTAAAGAAATTAAAGAATTTATAAATTCGAGTAATGTCATTGATTTGTCCGAGGTTATTCTGTATAATGATTTAATGGTTTCGCTGAGTACTTTATATTCGGTGAGCGCCAGATTAAAAGAGGCAACTTCGAAGGTAATATGGCTTAAAAGCGGTGCAAATATTGTTATCGAGGAAACGAGCGCATTTACTGTAATTGACGTTAATTCGGCCAAAAAAGATAACAAAAATACCAATTCTTATCTTGAGATAAACAAAGAAGCTGCCAGAGAAATATTCAGACAAATGAATTTAAGGAATTTATCCGGTATTATACTGATAGATTTTATCAATCTTGAACGCGAAGAGTACAAAATTCTTTTGGATGAATTAAACGTTCTGGCAAAAACACAGAAATCGTTTACAAAAGTGGTTGACATAACTGCACTTGGAATCGCTGAAATTACACGCAAAAAAGAAGGCATTACATTAAGCGATATTGTTAAATGATACCTATTTTTGCTTTTTTAGACACAATATATATAACTAAAAAATTAAAGTTTGCATAACTCAAAAAAGTTCTTGAATAAATATATAAAATTTGGTAATATAATTAAGTGATATAAGCGTTCAAGAGAGAATCTAATTATGTTAGATTTTATCTTTTTTCGCTTTTATAATAATTTTTCATGATTCCACGCTAAAGGGGAACGAAAGGGAGGTTAAGGAATGGCAACTGCTCAGGTATTTTCTTGTAATTATAGCGGCAGCATCAAGAATAAGTTGCTTAAAGGCGGAGATAAGTTGTTCTTAAAGATTGAGGACACCAAGATTTCCGGAAAGGCTTTCATCTGTAACGAGGAAGGACGTAACGGATATATCGATAACTTCGAATATCCTATTAATGATGTAAGAGAAGTATATAAGGGCGATTATCAGGGTGATGTAGCTCTTATTATGAATACACGTATAACCAGTTTGTACGGAACCAAAAAAGCTCAGACTATTTTCCCTGCAATTAAGGATATCGATGTAGTAGTTGAGATCCTTGGCGAATTAAAGGAGAAGACAGCTGCAGCAGGCAGCGCAGGCGGAGCACCTAGAGCAGCTACAACACAGAGCCAGCCTATAGCTCGTCCCGTAGCTCCCACACCCAGCGCACACGCACCCGCAGCACAGGCTGTTCCTACAGCACCTGTACCTTCAGCAAGCCTCGATGCAAAGAGCATCAAGCAGGAAGTTACACAGAGTGTTGTTGTTAAGAAGGATTCCGGTATCGGCGGAAGCGATGCTATCGGTGGCGCACTTCTTAACAGAAAACCTGCAGAACCCATGAGAACTGCTTCCAATGCCGTAGGAAGCGCAGTTATGCAGAAGGGTTCACCTGCACCTGCTCCCGCTCAAGCTCCCGCACAGCCCGCTCCTCAGCAGCAGAAAAAGAATGATTCCGAAGATTTCCAGAAGAGAATGGAAAAACTTTACGTTCTCAAGGATTGCGGAATGTTAACAGATAAAGAATTTGATGCAAAGAAACTTGAACTTGTTTCAGAACTTTGCGGAATGACAGACTTCAACGAAAAGGTTCAGAAGCTCGTTGTTCTTAAGGAATGCGGAATGCTTTCCGAAAAAGAATTCGATTCCAGAAAAGTTGATATCATTAAAGAGTGCTGTTCAACAGATGTTGAAGACCTTGGCGAATACAAGAGAAACGTTGAGAGACTTCCTTATCTTAAACTCGGTGGCATGATTGATGAAGCTGAATTCATTGAGAAGAAGAACGGAGTACTTGCAGAAGTTGAGTATTCAGATCTCGATCCCGATGAAATCACATTAAGAAAACTTGAAAGATGGCCCGTTCTTCGTGATGCTGAAATGCTTACAGAAGACGAATTCAAGATTAAAGTTCAGCAGTTAGTTGATCACATCGATGTTTCCGAATTCGACAGCATCGAATTACTCAGTGCTAAACTTAAAAAGTGGCCGCTTCTTGTACAGGCTAAACTCATTTCAGAAGGCGAATTCAAGAAGAAACAGAACGATGTTATCGATGCATTTACAAATGCTCCTTGGAACGATGTTCCCAGCTTCACAGTTGTTGTTGAAAGACTTATGGCTCTCAAAGATTGTGAATGGCTTTCAGAACTTGACTTCCACTCAAAGAAAGTCGAGCTTCTCAGAAAGGTTGCTAATGTTGAAGATTACGTTACCAAGGTTCAGCTTTACTTAGCACTTCCTCAGATCGGTCTTATTTCACAGGGCGACTTCGAAGTTAAGAAGCAGGAATTCGTTGATGAAATCTTTGCTCCCGGAAACGGATCTACAGAAGAGTTCCAGACAAAGGTTAAGAAACTCATGGATCTTGAAAAGACCGGAATGCTTTCAACAGATGAATTTACTAACTACAAGATGAAGTTAATGAGTGAATTATAAAATAAAAAAAGACCTGCAAATGCGGGTCTTTTTTTATGCCATATATTTTAATATTTTATTGTTGACATAAGAAACAAAATCACTTATTATATTAGAGTATGCCGCATAACGAGGTAAAAGAGGCAACTATGCCCACCACAGTTAGCGAGATTGTTAATAAGGAGGTGCCTTATGTACGCTATTATTGCAACAGGAGGTAAGCAGTACAAGGTTTCTGAAGGCGATGTGATCAACGTTGAGAAGATCGAAGCTGAAGTAAACGATACTGTTACTTTTGATGACGTTCTTGCAATCAGCGATTCATCATTCAAAGCTGGTGATGACTGCGCTAACAGCACTGTTTCTGCTACAGTTCTTGAGCAGGGCAGAGGTAAGAAGGTTATAGTATACAAGTACAAGAGAAAATCCGGTTATCATAAGAAAAACGGACACAGACAGTACTTTACAAAAGTTAAAATCGACAAGATTAATGCTTAATTATGGTATCTGTTATTATTTACAAGAAAAACGGTTCATATTACAGAGTTGAATGTTCAGGTCATGCAGGAGATGCTCCTGAAGGAGAGAACATTTTATGCGCAGCAATTTCAGCACTGGTTGTAAATTGCTTCAACTCTGTCGAGCGTTTTACCGAAGATTTTGTTTCATCGGAAACAAGCAAAGACGGTATAACAAGTTTACAATTAAAAGAGAATATTTCTCATGACACAGAACTTCTTGTAAAATCTTTGGAATTAGGATTAGATGCGATTTCAAAGGATAACGGAAAATATTTGAAAATTTCGGTTAAGGAGGTATAAACCTATGCTGCAGATGAATCTTCAATTATTTGCACACAAAAAAGGTGTTGGTTCTACTAAGAACGGCAGAGATTCAGAATCTAAGCGTTTAGGAGCTAAAAGAGCTGACGGTCAGTTTGTTAAGGCCGGCAATATCTTATATAGACAGCGTGGTACCAAAATTCATCCCGGTGTGAATGTAGGTATCGGCGGAGATGATACATTATATGCCAAAGTTGACGGAGTATTACGTTTCGAGCGTAAGGGCCGCGACAAGAAGCAGGCAAGTGTATATCCGGTAGAACAGTAATTATCAAACGCCTCAAGAATTAACTTGAGGCGTATTTTTTAGGAGAAATTTATGTTTGCTGACAGAGCAAAAATATACATAAGAAGCGGTAAGGGCGGAGACGGCCATGTTTCTTTTAGGAGAGAGAAATATGTTCCCGACGGTGGTCCTGACGGCGGAGACGGTGGAGACGGCGGAAGTGTTTATTTCGTGGTAGACGATGGAATGAACACTTTGGCTGATTATCGTCATGTCAGAAAATACAAAGCTGAGGATGGTGAACCTGGCGGTAAAAGAAACTGCAAGGGTAAAAGCGGAGACGATATTTATCTTAAAGTTCCCAAAGGTACAGTAATTAAGGAACTTAATTCAGGTAAAGTTATAGTAGATATGTCAGGCGATATCAAGGAATTTAAGATCCTTAAAGGAGGCAGAGGCGGCAACGGTAACCAGCATTATGCCACAAGTACAATGCAGGCTCCAAAGTACGCTCAGCCCGGTCAGCCTGCAAGAGAACTTGATTTATATCTTGAATTAAAAGTTATCGCAGATGTAGGACTTATCGGTTTTCCCAATGTAGGAAAATCCACTTTAATATCCAGCTGTACGAATGCAAAACCTGAAATAGCAAACTATCATTTCACAACATTATCTCCTCATTTGGGAGTGGTTGATTTGGATGGTGCATCATTTGTAATGGCTGATATTCCCGGAATTATTGAAGGTGCAAGCGAAGGAGTCGGCTTAGGTTTCGACTTCTTAAGACATATAGAAAGAACTAAAGTATTTATTCACGTTGTGGATGCTTCAGGCTCCGAAGGCAGAGATCCTTTGGATGATATTGAAAAGATTCACGCCGAACTTGAAAAATACAATCCCGATTTATTAAAAAGACCTATTGTAATTGCTGCAAATAAGATTGATATTATTAATAATGAACCTTCGGATATTGATGATGACGGTAATTTTATTTACCCCGAAGAGCATTATAATGTTCAGAGAATAAAAGACAAATATGAACCTTTGGGATTCAAAGTATTCCCTATCAGTTCTTATACAAAAGCAGGCGTTAAAGAATTACTTTATTATGTCTCAGACGTGCTTAATTCGCTCGATAAGACGCCTGTTGTATTTGAGCAGGAATTTGACCCTGAAATGCATATGCCTGTATCTGACGAGCCTTATACTGTTTCATTTGACCATTCTGCAAATGAATTTGTAGTAGAAGGTCCGAGAATCGAGAAAATGCTCGGTTATACCAATCTTGACAGCGAAAAAGGTTTTGCTTTCTTCCAGAACTTCCTTAAGGATAATGGTATCTTAGACGAACTTGAAGCTTTAGGAATCAAAGAAGGCGATACTGTAAGAATCTACGGATTCAGTTTTGAGTACTTCAAATAAAAGGAGATATTATGACTAGCAAACAAAGAGCATATTTAAAATCTCTTGCAAATAATCTTGAACCTTTATTTATGGTAGGCAAATCAAGCCTTACTCCTGAGTTTAATGAAGCGGTTCTTGAAGCTTTTAATACACATGAACTTATTAAATTAAGCGTCTTAAAGAATTGTCCCGATGATCCCAAGGAACTCGGAATTACTATAGCAGAAAGAACTCATTCAGAACTTGTTCAGGTTATCGGTAAGAAATTCATTTTATACAAACCTTTTAAGGATAATCCTGTAATTATTCTTCCCAAAGAAAGAAAAGAAGATTAATCTGTAGATATGAAGATATGTATTTCCGGCGGTACTTTTGACCCCATTCACAACGGACATATAGAGATTGCTAAAATTGCCTTGTCACAGTTTGAGCTGGACAAGGTTATTTTCATGCCCACCGGCAATTCATATATGAAGAGCGATGTAACGCCTTCAATTCATCGTTACAATATGCTTAAACTTGCCATTGAAGGAATAGACAAGTTTGAAATAAGCGATCTTGAAATTAAAAGAGCAGGATATACGTATACTAAAGATACCGTAGCTTATTTTAAAGAGAATTATCCTGATGATGAGCTTTTTTTCCTAATAGGAACGGATACTCTTTTTATGCTTGAAAAATGGTATGAGCCTGAGTATCTTTTCAATAATCTTATCTTTATTGTTGCTAAAAGAGGCGATGCAGACAGCGTTGCGAAAGCTAACGAATTAAAAGAAAAATATAATGCGGATATCCGCTTCATGCATAATGATGTAATAGATATTTCTTCGACTGAAATACGCGATGAATTCGAAAATAACAGTTACGAGGAATTCAAAAACATATACTTCGATAAGAATGTTTTTGAATACATAAAAGAGAATCATCTTTATAAAGAAATGACTGATGCCGAAATGATTATGCAGCTCTCCAAAGAGCTTAAAGATTCCAGATTAATGCATACATTCGGCGTAATAGATACAGCTTCGGCTTTAGCCAAAGCATATCAGGCAGACATAAAGAAATGCGAAAAAGCAGCTCTATTACATGACTGCGCAAAGTATATGCCGTTAGATGAAATGATAGCTATCTGCGAGCGAAATTTCATTGAATTAAATGAACTGGAAAAGAAGAAAAATTCACTTCTTCATGCAAAAGCGGGTGCATGTCTTGCATATGAGAAATACGGCATAAAAGACAAAGAAATCTTAGACGCGATTAAATATCATACAACCGGAAGACCGGATATGTCTTTAATCGAAAAGATTATTTTTGTCTCGGATTTCATTGAACCTGGGAGAACACACTCTGAGAAGCTTCCCATGTATCGCATGATAGCAATGGCTGATATAAACCTTGTCTGTATGAATATCCTAAAAGATACTCTCGATTATCTCGAATCATTGAATGAGGAAATTGATCCTCTTACAAAAGAAACATATTCTTTTTATAAAAAGCTGATTTCAGAAAGATAAAAAGTTGAAAAATATAACTCATAATTATTACTTGAATCTCATAACAATATATTATTAGTTCATACAATATAATTGATTAATTTATAAATAAAATATAAAATAAATATTAAGAAGAGGGACAAACCTTCCGATATAAAATATAGAATTAAACATTTGGCAAAGCCGGAGAAATCCAGTGACGCAAAGCTATAGGGCCTTTAAAATGGTAGCCAGTTGCAATTTTTCCGCTTTGTATTTTATACAAAGCTTTTTTTATTTTATAAGAATTGCAACATCTTACATTGTATAATTTTTTCCTAATAATTTTGGAAGAGCAGGTGATAATATGATGAAGATGAAGTTAAGAAACAATGGTTTTTCATTAATCGAACTGATTATTGTAATCGCAATTCTTGCGATACTTGTTGCACTAATTGCACCAAACTTAATGCAATATACAAAAAGAGCTCGAAGAGTAAGGGATCTTCAAGGTGCACAAATTATCGGGGAAACTCTTGAAAGAATATGTGCTGTTGATCCTGAAGCTGCTACAGAATGGAATAATATGACCAATAAAAGCAGTTCAAATCATGTAGAATATATAGTTAATCAGGGTACCGAGGACGAATATATTCTTACAAATGTATTTGAATTCAGTATGACCAGGGAAGGTATGATTACAGGAAAATATTGGAAGAACTTCCGTGACGGACAAATCAGAAATGCGAGAAATGCCAATGACTGTCCGGTTCTTTATGAAACCATGAAAGATGAACTTAAAACTAATATTGCAAGTATGGCATTTCAGGATAATGATCTTCATGCTTTCAGATGTGCAAAAAATCTAAACAACGGTCGTGTAGAAGTATGGGCTTGCTATACACCTCCGGGAACAGATGGCGAAGGTGTTACAAACGGATATATTCAGTACCGCTTATGGCCCGATCCCGATCCTAATTATTTAAAGGGAGACTATGTGGAACCTATACATGCATGTAAATATAATAAAGTAGTTCAATAAGTACTTTTCATCTTCTTTAAAACAAAAGGCCTGTGAAATTATTCACAGGCCTTTTGTTTATGTTATAAAATAAATATTTATTTACAAAGTCTGAAAACACCGAAAACTTTACCTAAAATCTGAATATTACCGTTTACGATTATAGGATCCATAGAATCGTTTTCAGGCTTTAATTCGATGTGATCTTTGAATTTATAAAATGTCTTAATTGTAGCACTGTCATCAAGAAGAGCAACAACCGTATCTCCGTTTGAAGCGGTATTGCATTGTCTTACAAAAACATAATCTCCGTTAAAGATACCGACATTAATCATACTGTCGCCCTTAGCCATAAGAACGAAAACTTCATCATTGGGAAGCATTTCCACAGGAAGAGGGAAGTAACCTTCAATGTTCTGTGTCGCAAGAATAGGTTCGCCGCAGGCTACCTGACCAACGATAGGAACCGAAGCGGTTTCGGTTCTGATTGAATTAAATGAATCATCAATTATTTCAATACATCTGGGTTTAGCCGGATCTCTTTTAATAAGATCGTTAGCTTCAAGTTTATTTAAATGAGCAAATATACTTGAAGTCGATGAAAGACCGGTGAATTTACACATTTCACGAACAGTAGGCGGAAAGCCTTTTTTCATAATATTTTCTTTTATGTATTCAAGCAAAGCATAATCGGTTTCTGTAAGCTTGTTTTTTTCTCTGGACATAACATATCTCCCTAAATAAATCGAACATATTTTCTATATCATAACATAACGAAAATTAAATAGCAAACATATTTTCGATTTATGCTCATAAAAAAGATGAGGAAATTTAATCCTCATCATTTTTGTCATTTCCTTTATCTGGAGAAACATCATTTTCATCTTCGCGTAATTTGAAATTCATTATAGCTTTTCGCCTTGTATCGTCGGAAATTGAAGCATAATGCTTTCTGGTGGTATTTACGTCTTTATGGCCTAAGAAATCAGCCACAAGGTAAATATCATTAGTTTCACGGTAAAGATTCGTACCGAACGTACTACGTAACTTGTGAGGCGTTATATGCTTTAATGTGTTTAGTTTGCTTGTGTATTTGGACACCATGTTTTCCATTGCACGTACAGACATTCTTTTGTTCTGCATGCTTAGGAAAAGTGCATCTTCATTACCTTCTACAGGAATGATGGTATTTCTTAAATCAAGATAATTGGAAAGTGCATCACAGACTTCGTCTCCAAAGTAAATAATTGCTTCCTTACCGCCTTTCCTTCTTACTTTAAACCTGAATTCATCAAGATCAACATCAGAAATATTAAGGCCTACACATTCAGACACACGGATTCCGGTACCAAGCATTACGGTAAGTATCGTAAAATCTCTGGTAGCGTTCCTGTCAAAAAATCTTGATTCACCCTTGGTAAGCTTGGCTCCGTTTTCAACTAAATCAAGCAGATCGACAACTTCATTTACATCCAGACGAATGATTTCTTTTTCATGAAGTTTTGGCATAGGAACAAGATCCGCAGGATTGGTTTTTATAAGTTCATTTACGAAATAATAATGATAAAAACTCTTTAAAGAAGCAAGTTTTCTGGCTTTTCCGCGTTCGTCATTAGTATATACCTTACCTTCTTTTTCATAGTAAGATAAATATTCCATATAAAAGAGTATGTCGTTTCTTGTGATTTCATCAAGAATTGTTATTTTATAGTCCTGAATAGGATATTTGAATTTATCTTCATTTTCATGCAGATATTCAAAGAAAACTATTAAATCGTAAGCGTAAGCAATCTTTGTTCTGGAAGAAATAACATCATTTTTACCTATGAAATAATCCGCACAAAAAGAAGGGAGTCTTTTTAAAAGTTCCCTTAATTTAAGTACATTTTTCGCTTTTAAACTTTCATGATAGTTTAAAGATTTCTTTTCCATCAGTTACCTTTATTCCAGCCTTTTATGTTTGAATTCTGAATAGCAGTAAATATTCTTTCCCTTACGCCCGGAGCCTCGTCGTTTATTTCTTTTATGAGGTCTTTTGCGTACTGCCTTTTTGTAAAGCCGTCCACGGGGCATGGAGATTTTAAAACAGGTACATTGTTTGCTTTAACAAATCCGATAATATCGGCTTCTTTCATATAAATGAAAGGTCTTATTACTGTTACTCCGGTTCTGTCAAGGAATGTAACGGGAGAGAATGTATTCTGTCTGCCTTCGTATATTAAAGACATCATGTATGTCTCGACCACGTCGTCCTGATGATGGGCATAAGCAATTTTTGTAATTCCTCGGTCCTTTAAATAATTATACATTGCGCCTTTACGCATTTTGGCGCATAAGGAACAAGGATTTTCTTCTTTTCTTACATTAAATACGATATCAGAAATGTCAGATTCGACGATTACATATTCGACTTCAAGTTCCTCACATATCTTTTTAATATCGTCAAAATTAACATTTTTAAAGCCGAGATCGCATGTAATGGCGATGAGAGAGTAGTTCTTAGGGTAAAACCTTCTCATGCCTGCCAGAGAATGTAGCAAAGCCAGGGAATCTTTTCCTCCGGAAATGCCAACTGCAATTACATCTCCTTCATTTATCATATTGTAGTCATCAACCGCTTTTCGCGTTTTTGACATTATCTGCTGAAGTTTCATTTTTAAACCTTTTTATTTCTTTTTTACCATACTGATTATATCATATTTATATAGAATTATAATAATTTATGGTTTATAATTTTATTGTATGTATATCAGATAATTAGAGGATAACATGGGCAAAAACATTGTTAAATTAATCGTTTCACTGGCTATTGGAGCATTTTGCGGACTTTGCTGCGGAATTATATTAACGGTCGTAAAAATAGCTGTTCCTCAATATTATGATTTGACATGGAATATCATGAGAATCATTTTCTGGAGCCTTATTTGCATTGTTTTTGTTGTATCCTTCATAATAATAGGCGTCTCGACCATAAAAGAATTTAATTTCATGAAGCTATTTAACAATGAATTAATGTATAACGGACTTACGGAAACCGTTTACAATGCAGCTTCTAAAAGAAAAAATACTTATAAGAAAAACAAAGCCAGCGTAGGATATGTCGGAAGCGTTAATATGATGATAAATTATCTGGCGATGGAAGAGAGGTACGACGAAGCGGAAGAGTTACTTAATGACTTCGATTTTATAGAATTAAAAGATAAGATGAAGATCGAATCAAATAATCCTATGAGAGCTAATATGGTCACATATTTCGGCCTTTTGGATACCGCAATCAGCTTTTATGTTGAAAAAAACAATGCAGAAAAAGTCGAAGAAATATATTCGATTTTCAGTCCTTTATTTAATCTTTGTATTGCTAAATATGATTATTTAACCAATGTTTTATACGAAACAAAGCTTAAATATCTTTTATTCAAAAAAGAGTTCAATGAAGCTGATTCAATCCTGGATATTTTAAAATCTAACGAACCGTTTTTATACCATGCATTTTTACTTGATAAGTATAAATTTGCTAATGTAACAGATAAAGAGCTTATAGAAAAAACTTATAATGACGCTTTAATCGAAGCTGAAAAGTCAACTTCAAAAGGTTTTTATAAACAGGCTGTAAAGAAGAAAAGAGATGAACTATTAAAAGATTTGGTAGAAGAGGAAGAAGCATGAAATTTAAGTGGGATAAGAAATATTTATACTGGGGTGTAACTGCACTTGTTGTTCTTTCAATTGTGGTTTTGTTTAATTTCCTGCTTAATCAGAATGTGGCAATCAGAAATGCCATTGCAGCTCTGGTTAAGATTTTATTGCCTATAATCTTGGGATTTGTTATTGCATTCCTGGTAAATCCTCTGATGAAATGGTTTGAAGTTTCGTTTTTTACAATTTTTGACAAAAAAGCTCCCGACAGACGTTATCTGCCGAAATGGAAAAAGAACCTTTACAGAGTTTTATCGATGGTATTTTCATATATGTTTATTCTGATTCTGCTTGCGTGCTTTATAATCGCCGTAATTCCGCAGATCAGCGACAGTATTGTTAATATTTCGATTTTATTTCCCAAATATAAAGAAAATTTTCTCGACTGGTTAAACAATCTGACGCTCAAATATCCTGAAGTTTACAAATATTTAGGAAATTACATAAAAGAAAACGAAGAAATAATTAGTGACTGGACAGATACAAAACTGGTTCCATGGCTTACACAGCTAGCATCAAAATCATCGGTTTATTTGCTGTTATTATTCCAGGCATTAAAAGACTTTGTAATCGGTTTTATTGTATCTATATATGTTTTATCTAAAAAGGAGCTCTTTAAAGGCCAGGCAAAAAAGATCGTATATTCGATTTTTAACGCCAAAAACGGTAATGTAATCATAAAAAATGTACGTATGGCCAGCGACAAATTCGCAGGATTTATCATCGGAAAAATCGTGGATTCTTTTATAATCGGAATTCTATGCTTTATCGGCTGTCAGATAATGCGTATGGAATATCCGGTATTGCTTGCTTTAATTATTGGTGTAACCAATATAATTCCGTTTTTCGGACCGATTATCGGCGCAATTCCGTGTCTTTTCTTATTACTGGTAATAAATCCCTTACATGCGCTTTATTTCCTTATTTTCGTCATTATTCTGCAGCAATTGGACGGAAATTTCATCGGACCCAAGATTCTCGGCTCATCGACGGGAATTTCGAGTTTCTGGGTTATTTTCGCGATTACCGTATTTGGCGGATTCTGGGGAATTCCGGGTATGATTATCGGCGTTCCTTTGATGGCTGTAATTTATACATTAATTCAGTCAGCACTTGACATAACGCTTCGAAACAAAGAATTATCACGCGATACCGGCGATTATATTTATCTGGATCATATTGACCTTGAAAGTAAGCAATTTATCGACAAAGAACTTCCAAGCGTCGAATTGGCTCGTAAAAAAGCCGAAAAACTTGCCTTAAAGGAAGAAAAACGTAAAGAAAAAGAACAAAAACGTTTAGCTAAGGAAGTTTTCAAGAATAAGGCGGATAATTTGGAAATTAATGAAAATAAGTCTGAAAATAATGAAAATACAGACGAAAACCAAGAAAATAAATAAGTTTATAATATAAAGATACTTATTAATAAAATAAGCCGGAAATTGATAATAATATCAAATTTTCGGCTTTTTTATTTGATTTCTAAAAATATAAATATACAAATAATAATTTGAGATAAATTTAATTTAAGATATATATTTATAAAAGCAAAAGTGCGGATGAAAAATATAATAATCACAATAGATTATAAGCGTATATTTTTAATCGTTAACCACACAAATAATTTAACGCAGTAGTTAAGGCGGCTTAAAAATACCACTTTCCACTACTTTTACAGCCTTAACTCTGCGTTAAATTATTCTTTTGCGAATAGTTGGATGTAATCTTCTATAAGCTTAACAGCGCCTTCAATACCGGTTTTTGCAGAGTTTATACACAAATCATATGATGATGCACGGCCCCACTTTGAGTCTGAATAATAATTATAATAACTTGCACGAGCACGATCTTTTTTATCAATAAGTCCGTTTAAGTTATTTTCAGACATTTCAGGTTTTTCTGCAGCAATTCTTTTAAGACGGAAGTCTTTATCAGCATAAATGAATATTGAGATAAGTTTTTCGTTATCCTTTAGGATATAATCCGCACATCTGCCTACAATTACGCATGAACCTTCGCTGGCAATATTTTTAACAGTTTCATACTGCGCTAAAAAGATTTTCTGTCCGTAAGGCATGTCTGTTACGGAACCTCTGTTAAAACTGATTGAATAAGGATCTGTTACAAGATTGTAAAGAAAACTGGATGTGGGCTTTTCGTCATGTTCCATGATTATTTCCTTGCAAAGCCCTGATTCCTTTGATACACGGTCAATAAGAGCATTATCATAGAATTTGACGCCTAACTTCTCTGCCAGCTTCTCTCCTATCTCATGTCCGCCTGAACCGTATTGTCTGCCGATAGAAATGATGAAATCTTTCATATGTAATCCCCTCATAAAAAGTTTTTCATTTATCCCATGTTTCTATTTAAATTATACTATATTTTCGCTTAAAATAACAGTTTTTCTATTTATCCAGAATCTTAAGCAGGCGTGCAAATTCAGGATTTAAAGGAGCATCAAATTCAACATATTCATTCTTCGTAGGATGCATAAATCCTATGGTTTTAGCGTGTAAAACCTGTCCTTCAACACCGAATTTGTTCTTGGGCGAGCCGTATACCGTATCTCCTAAAATCGGATGGTTTAAATACGCCATGGAAACCCTAATCTGATGCGTTCTGCCGGTCTCTAAAGTAAATTCAACCAAAGAATAACCGTCAAATTCTTTTAAAACCTTGTAATGAGTAATTGACTTCTTACCATGTAAAGAATCGCATACGCCCATTTTTTTACGATCGTTTTTATCTCTGTCGATATAAATATCTACCTTACCTTCTGATTCTTTGAGTCGTCCGTTTATTATTCCCCAATAAACTCTCTTAATAGAATGTATTTTTAACTGATCTGCGATGTTTCTGTGCGCAAAATCGTTTTTACAAATAATTAATGAGCCTGAAGTGTCTTTATCTATTCTGTGTACGATTCCGGGCCTTAAAATGCCGTTAATGCCTGATAATGCGTCTTTACAGTGAAACAACAAAGCATTTACAAGTGTTCCGTCTAAATGTCCGCATGCAGGATGAACAACCATTCCCTTAGGCTTATTAACAATCAGAAAATCATCATCCTCATAAATGATATCCAAAGGAATGTCTTCGGGAAGAATTTCTAAAGGTAAAGGATCAGGAACATTTAAATCTATTTCATCATCTTCTTTTAATTTATATGAAGATTTTGAACAGATTTTACCGTTTACGGTGATGTTTCCTTCTTTTATGAGCTTCTGAATATAAGTTCTGGACGCATCTTTATAGACGTTGCTTAAAAAAACGTCTATTCTGTCCTCATTATCGTCCGCTATGAATTTATAAGTCGTAAAATCGCTCATTTATTCCTTTTCCCAGGACTTTTCGTCATAGGTAATCTCTTCAAATGCTGATAAAATAATTTCGTCGCCGGGAAGGCTTGTTTCAATACCTTTTCCAAGCTTGCATAAAAGCTTTGTATTTCCGTCAGATTTTTCAGTCTGCTTCTTATAAATATCAAATAAATCCTTAGCTTTACATTTACACTGCGAAATCATTACTTTATAAGGCACAAGCAGATCTCTGATCTCAAGATATTCTTCGTTTGAAATCAAATCTGACTTAAAAGAAACAAATGCAAGCAAAACAAGACTTAAAGATACACAGTCTGCTTCCGTGAATTTACCTGTTTCTTTTAATACCTCATAAAAAATATTATCAGCAAAATATATATCATTCTCTTCTGCTTCATCATACGCCTTTTTATGCACGTTTAAGGCTTCTTTGATAAAATGTTCAAGAGTCTCCTCATCCTGTGCTATAAGCTCGTAATTATTGTTCTCAAGCCACATAAAAAACTTAGCTTTATATAATGCGCCAAGTCTAAGAGCATGTGACATTAAAGTAATGTAATCTTTAGGGTCAGAGCCCTTAATATTTGATACACTTAATTCTTTAAAAGCTTCTTTAGATATCATTTCGGTAAATCCTTTTAGATAAATTTTACTATAAAAAAGGGCAGGGATATTCCCTGCCCATATTATATTTAGTTTAATTACAGCATGCTGTCAGCTTCTTCGTCTTCGTCTCTCTTATCGCCTACGATACCAACTTCTGCAGGACAGATAAGGAAAATGAATTCAGAGATTTTCTGCATTGAACCGTCGATTGCGTATACGCTGCCGGCTGTGAAGTCGATAAGTCTCTGACCAACTGCCTTGTTAACCTTTGATAAATCAAGGATAACTGCTCTTCCGTTTAATAAAGTATCAGCAATTTCGTATGAATCGTTGTCAAAAGAACTTGCAATTATATTGCAAATTTCAAAACTGCTTGAACCTGAACCGCTGTTTTTGTTTGAAGATCTCTTAAGCAATGATGAAAACCCTCCAGATTTTTTCTTTCCTTCTTCTTTATCGTCGTCAAATACATCCATTACGCTGCTAACCACTTTGAATTCCTCCTAAACATATTTTCTGGCACCAAAGATTGCGGTTCCGACTCTTACAAAATCAGCACCTTCTTCAATGGCTACCGTGTAATCACAAGTCATTCCCATTGACAGAAAAAACCTGTTTTTATTATATAATCCTTTATCTTTCAGGTCAACCATTAAAGACCGTAATTTCACAAAATATTGACGGTTCTCTTCGGCATTTTCTACATATGGCGCACTCGTCATAAGGCCCAGAACTTCGATACCTTCGATATCTTTAATCTGTCTGAAATTCTCTTCAAGGTTTTCGCTCGTAAAACCAAACTTGGTATCTTCTTCTGCCACATTTACTTCCAAAAGAATTTTGGCAGTCATATTTCTTTTACGAGCTTCTTTTCCAATGGCCTGTGCAAGATGAATCGAATCCACAGAATGAATCATGTATACCTTATCAATAATATACTTAATCTTATTGGTCTGAAGATGTCCGATCATATGCCAGCGGATATCGTCAGGAAGCGAATTCATTTTTTCACTTAATTCCTGAACATAGTTCTCGCCAAAATCCCTGTAGCCAGCATCATACAATTTCTGTATCATTTCTGTAGGCTTGGTTTTACTGACAGCAATCAGAGTAACATCTTCTCTGTTTCTGTTACTTTTATTAACCGAAGAATCGATATTCTTTTCAACATCTTTGATATTATCAAGTAATTCGCTCATTATAATCCTTCTGTAAAGTATTTTTCAAAATAAAATAACAACGGTAATATCACTTCATCATCAGCTTTAACACTGTATAAATGAAATGTATTTATCTCTTTATCGCCTAATTCTATAACTTCCTCGTCATATTTAGTTTTATAGTCACAATCCTTATGAATAAACTCCATTTCTGATGTGACAAACATTCCCTGTCTTAAGTAAACATTACAAATCGGACCTGATTTAACATCATCTTTGTCAGTCTTATAATTATCCATAAAACTAGTTGAAAAGAATCTGTAAACATACTGATAATCTACATTATAAAGTGATGCATTCATCTCTATTTTAGTATCGCCATGATATTCTGTTTTAACAATATTTCCGTTAGCATATAAAACATAGTCAGTTTTAATATTACCGTCTTCTATTATTTGTACATATGCAGCATACTTGTCAGTGTCTTTATATTTCAAACGATATTCTTTTATATACGGTTCACCCAGAACACCTGCATCATAAGTTTCACCGAAAGGATAATAATCTCCTATTTTTTTTTGATAATAATGCAAATCGGCCTCTTTAGTTTCATCAGTTAATTCTGAATTGTATCTAAACTCAACGTAGACAGGAAAATTGTTTTTTCTTAAGGTTCTTTTTATATCGAGTACCGTATCGTAATCATCAGTATTTAAATATACAAGAATGTTTGGATAACCACCGTTTATTTTTTTTGTTACAACAACCGATGAATGCAGATATTCGTCAAAATCCCTGCTTTCTTTTGTAAGCGTCATTCTGTTATATGAAAGCTCGGAAACAAAATATTTGACATCCGGAAAATTATTTTTAAAATCAACGGAATTTATAAAATAATTCTTGATATCATCGTGATAATAATCTTCAGCAAATGAATCCAGCACAAGATTACCAAAGAAATCAGTATACCCACTTTCATAGTTTTCATTCGATTCTTTTCCGCTGAAATAAAACAAAGGATATTTAATTTCGTCTCCGTACCAGAAGAAAGAATTAAACACTTCTTTGGACTCGGGTTTCATCCGGTAATCAGTGATTGTAAATTTTGAAATGCCGTAATATTTTTTTATATTATACTTTAAATTAAGCGTTCTTAAGCATGTAAAAGCAGTATAAATAAATAACAGCAAAAGGATTACTATTCCCAATACTTTCCAGAAATTTATCTTTTTGCCGTCATTTTCTTCGATTTCTTCTGTTGCTTTAGTATCTTCTGCAAAATCACTCATAAATATATTCGTTGTCTTTTACTTTGGACGCATCGAGAGCTATGTAATCGTAAGGCTTAATCATAGTATACTGAGGATCAATGATTATATATTCCTCGTTCTCGTAAAGCTTCTTAATGTTTTTAAAATCGGCATAGCCCTGATTTATCTTATAAACTCCTAAAAGAGTCGCTGTTCGATTAATTGTATATGATGTGACTTCGTCTGCACCATAGACGGTATTGCCGAGTTTAACTATATTTCCGTCAACATAGTATTCTCCGCCGTCTGTACGATAAACATTAAGCTCTGTCGTTACATATGTCTTTGTACCGTCTTCAAGATATTTATCAAGTTTAACGCAAACCGTATTGGTTGTATCATTAAAATCAAACGCAACAGTATCGGGAATAAGCAGGAATTCTTTTTCTACAACCGAACTCTTTGGAACCTTATATCCCGAATTTTCATTCATAAAGATTTCAAAATCAATAAATCTGTTGTTTAAATAATCTGCAACGGAAACATTGAATGTAACAACGCAGATCTTTTCAATTGAAGTATTTTTGCCCGGTGCAATTGCATCGATAATTTTTACTTTACCTTTAAGGGTCTCCTGGTTCTTTAAGAACTTGACTTTCATCTCTTTTCCGTCAAATTCTTTAGCCTTCTCCTCTTCTATCGGGAATACAAGCTGCCAGGTATTGGATGTGACAAGTTTATATGCAAAATCACCTTCTTCAACAATTTCATTATTTGCGATCATATGACGCGTATATTCGCGATCTTTGTCGAAATACGCAGAATTAATGTCTTCAAGCTTAACATCCTCATAATCGTCATAATAATAAACGACATAGCCTGTCTTGGCATTATCTGCTCCGTCGGCACAGTAATACTTGTTTACATTGGTGCCGTTTAAGCTCATTGAGGAAATCTTGTTTAAGATATATAAATTGGACATTTTAAGACTGATACTGTCCAAATCATCTTTAAAATCATATACATCTACGAAATCAGCAGGTGAGTATTCTTTCGAGAATTTTACTATTTCGCTTTTAATCTCAACCAGGTCGTCCTGTGAAAGCGTACTTGCATCACCGGTCTGATTGGTCATCATTTCCTTTATCTTTCCGGAACCGTCTATGGAATATACAAGATCATTATGAGAAGCTTTTTCGCCTTCTTTTAAATAGAAATTGTAATAACCGGAGCTCTTTGCATAATAAAGCTGTTCCTCACGCAAAATAAGTCCGGTATATGAATTCTGCTCGCTTAAAGCGCCTTCTTTTACCTGGTATGTGGAAATGTTCTTTGAATTAACGTATTTATATCCGTTATATATGAGATAAGCAGCGATTAAAGCAATGAAAGCATAAAAAATAATCCTGAAAGAAATGATGTTTCTTTTAGGAAAGAATAAAAGACCTTTTTTAGGTGAAGATTCCTCGTCATTTTTCTTGTTATTCTTAGTACTCTTCGCTTTGGAATCACTTTTTTGTGACTGATTCTCGGTCTTAATGCCTCTTCTTTTGTTGTTGCCTTCGTTGTTAAAATCGAATCTGCTCTGCATTGCTCTTTTCGTATATAAAGCCCCGGAAAAACCGAGGCTTTATTATAAACTTGAATTTATTATCTATTTTATAATGCTTCCATAACCTTATCTTTAAGAGATTCGGGAATATCCCCGTCAGTTGTGGAAATAGCTGCATAAATGTCTATTCCGAAATTTTTGCTCAGTTCATCGAGCTGTGTAATGATTGTTTCCAAATCCTCTATCGAAGTATGTGACAATGCTAAGAAATTGTCGAAATAAAGTTCCTGAATATCGTGATCGCCGGAAATGATTCCGAGAAGAAAACCTATAAACATATCGCCTGATGAAATATTGTATTCCGAAGCATTGATAAGACGAATCTTATTATTAAGTTCGTACATATGCTTGGTTGATGTATCAAGATATACGATGTTTCCTAAAATCTCCTTTACCTGAGAGTTTACTTTTTCGAGCAAAAATTTGGATTTGCCCTTTCCGTTCTTGCCTGTTATTAAATTGACCATTGTAACACACCTCCGATTGGAAATATTATAGTTTAGTGCATGTAAATATTATAGTTGATTTCAGTTCAAAAAACAAGACGATAGACTTAATTCGCACTCGAAATAAGAGCATCCATATCGGCATATAATGTATCGTAATCTTCGGACTTTAAAATGCACGCAATATAGGGATTTTCAGCCGAATCCTTAAAATAAAGAATAAGGCATTTACCTGCTGCGTCGGTGGTTCCTGTTTTGCCTCCGATAACCGTATATCCGCCGGGAACTTCTCTGGATCCGTTAAGATATAAATTGGTCGAATTAAGTTCAATTGTCTTAATTGTTCCGTCAGCCTTGGTGTATGAAGTTGTATAACCGCTCTGGTTGACGATTTTTAAGAATTTTTCATTCTTTGTAAGCTCATTTAATATAAGATAAAGATCATATACGGTTGAAGCATGACCTTCTTCGGTAAGACCGTGAGGATTGACGAAATTTGTATGAGTTGCGCCCAGACTTTCAGCCTCTTCCTTCATTAATCTTAAAAACTCAACATAGCCGCCGTCACAGTTAATAGCCAGAAGGTTTGCAACATCGTTTGCAGAAAATAAAAGAAGTATATTTAAAGCCTGCTCAACGGTTAACTTGTCTCCGGGCTCTAATCCAAGCTTCTGTGCTCCTGCCACATTAATTTCACATTCTTCCGTAAATGTAAGAGTTTCGTTTAAATCGTAGTGTTTTAATACTACCAAAGCGGTTAAAAGTTTGGTAATACTTGCAGGGGTTAACTCTTCATACATATTCTGACCGTAAATAACGGATTTTGAGTTAATGTCAAAAAGACCTGCCGCATAAGACGAATTTAAAACTACAGGTTTGTAGCCACCTTCGTCAATGCACAAATCTTTTGCAAATGTATTCGATTCAAGATAAAGAGTATTCGCATTTGATACGGCAAGCGTGGGCGATGTCGAATTTCTTTCAAATGCATAAGGAATGTTGTCCTTTTTGCAGGCACACAAAAAAGACAACATAAGAACAGCAATTATAGATAAAGTATATTTATTTATACATTTCACGCCACTCTAAATCTCCTCTGTCAAGTGATTTGATAAGAAGTTCCGCGCTGGCTAAATTAGTGGCCAAAGGAATGTTGTGTACATCACAGAGATGTATAACATTGTTCAGATCAGGCTCATGTGACTTGGGTGTCAACGGATCTCTTAAGAAAATAACAAGGTCAATCTGATTGTGCTCAATCTGAGCGCCGATCTGCTGTTCGCCGCCGAGATGGCCTGCCAGAAACTTATGTACATTGAGATTTGTAACCTCTTCGATAAGTCTTCCGGTGGTACCGGTAGCATACAGTTCATTTTTGCAAAGAATCCCCCGATAAGCTATGCAAAAATTCTGCATCAGTTTCTTTTTTGCATCATGTGCAATGAGTGCAATGTTCATATTTTTTACCCCATATATTTTGCTTAATATTTTTAGTCGTTATTAAATTTTCTCTGCTTCTGAAGGCGGACATTCATTACAAATCCCATACCTATATAAATAACAAGCAAAGAAGTAAGGCCGTAACTTACAAACGGAAGCGGAATACCCGTATTCGGGAAAAGTCCCGTAGTTACGCAGATATTAATAGTGCTTTGGAACCCTATGAAGGCTCCCATACCCCCGGCAATTATCCTGCCGGGCAAATCCGCGGCTTTAAAGGCCACAATAAAGCATTCTATAGTAATCAGCATCAGGAGAATGATAATTGTCGAAGATCCGACAAAGCCAAGTTCCTCTCCTGCTATCGTAAAGATAAAGTCTGTCTGAGGTTCGGAAATAAAGTTACCTTTTTTAACCGAATTGACACCTGTATTGTTTAAGCCTTTACCGGTCAGCTGACCGGAACCTATCGCCATTATGGAATTCTGCTGCTGGAAAGCTTCCTCAAGCTCGTATTCATCGGGATGAAGCCATGCCAGAACTCTTAACTGCTGATACTGTTCTATCAGTCCGTCTTCACCGTTTTTACCAACCAGTACCGAATCAGGCTGAATCAGTAAGAGAAATACAATAATAAATGCCGGAATTCCGACCGCAGCCAATGCAATGAAGTATCGGTAATTTATTTCTCCCAGGAACAATATGCTTAAGAATATTAAAGCAAATACAATTGTTGTAGATAAGTCAGGCTCTTTAAATATAAGTGCCATAGGAGGCGCAGCCAGTACAATCATGATTAAAATCATGTACCACTGGTTGATTCGCTCCTTAAACTTCATTATAAACTGTGCAAAAAACAGAATCAACAAAATTTTTGCCGCTTCGGAGGGCTGGAACCTGATACCAAAAAGCGTAAACCATCTCTTTGCACCAAGTGCAGTATTACCTTTTATGAGCACCGCTACAAGGAGGCCTACCATCAGAAAATAGTAAACAGGCCATATTTTAAGCCATATATGATAGTCAATAAATGACAGAATAATCATAATGGCAAGTCCGGCAACAAATCCCATCAGCTGTTTTCTGGTATTTTCAGGCTGAGCTGAATTTACAAGCAGAATTCCGATGATTGTTATAATGCAAAGATACAATATTAACTTAAAATCGTAGTCTTTTAACTTATAATTCTTAAACATATTAATCTCCGGCCTGGCCGTTATTTATAGGCGTGTTAGCTTCACCGTTTAACAGTTCATCCTGTTCGTATATACCGTAATAATAAGCATATACATCTTTTGCAACCTGTGCTGCGTTGTTTGAATCATAACCGTTCATGATTCGAACAGTTACTGATATTTCAGGGTTTGCATAAGGTGCATATGATATAAACAAAGCGTGGCAGGCTTCGTTCCATGCTTCCTGTGCGGTACCTGTTTTACCGGCAACTTCAAGATCGTAATCAAAATATGCCTTATGTTCTACTACTTCTCTCATACCTCTCTGAAGAGTATTCCATACAGTCTGGTCGAGTGTAATGTAATTTCTGACTTCAGCCGAATTGTCGAGATAAAGTTCGCCGTTTGAATCATAGATTTTATCAATCAGTGTATAGTTATAAACCGTACCTTTATTAGCAACTGCTGTTACATATCTTGAAAGTCCGACAGTTGTATAGGCATGAGTACCCTGACCAATCATAGAAGGAACAGGTAAGTCATCTGACACATTAGGCTCTGATTCTGCTATTTCAACACCTGATTTTTCAGAAAGTCCAAACATGTCGGCATAAGTATACATTCTTTGGATTCCAAGTTTCGGATTATAAACACCGTTGTCGTTGGCGAGTCTGTAACCAACCTCATAAAAGAAGCAGTTACAGGAATTAGCAATACCTCCTTCAACGTTAAGGTTTCCGTGTGCACCGGGTGAAATCCAGCATTTATGAACTACACCGGTTAATTTGTCGAAATAACCTTTACACTGAATGGTTGAACTCAAATCAATTACGCCTTCTTCAAGACCTGCAACAGATGAAACAAGCTTAAATGTGGAACCGGGAGCACTTCTGTACTGTGTTGCATAATTCCAAAGAGGTCTCGAATAATCGTTATTTAAAGCGGCAAGATAATTATTATCCGAATTGGCAAGCCTGTTATTATCGTAAGAAGGATATGAAACAAGTGCCAAAACATCGCCTGTATTTACATCTGTAACTACACATGAACCTGAACAGGGTTCCAATGCAAGCTGTGCGGGAGTAATCTTTAATTCTTTTATGAGGTCTGTCATAAACACATATGACGAGATTCTGCCCTGCTTAAGTGCGGCAACCTTATCTCCGGGAACATCGATTAAGTTCTGATCGTATAAAATGATGCAGAGCTGTCTTCCTGAAATATAATTTCCGGCAATCATGTATTTATAGATTTTCTTTGAGAATTCTTTGTTGTTTCGAAGCTTCTCAAGAGTGATATCAACAATCTTGTCGTAGATTTCCTGAGTATCCGAATATTTCGTACTCATATTAAGATTATTGACATTAATCCAGTTCATATTGATACAGTATGTCAGATAATCTTTAAGGGAAATAGTCTCATCGGTGGTCCAGGCGATATACATTTCATCTTCCTGGTTAATAAGATCTTTATCAAGAATCTTTACGTTGTCAGACATTAAATAGTTAACAATATAACTCTGATAAATCTGATATTCCTTAGGCAGATCCCTGTATGCCTTAGGCTTTTCTTCGTAAAGTTCGTTTTTGATTTCTACGAAAACATCATCCTGTCTGGCGACAAAAGCATTATATACTTCCTGTTCCGTTTCTGAAGCATAGGGCTTTGAAATATGGTTTAAATCGATAACATTATTGTTGATAAGCTGAAAATATACATCATCAATCGGAATCTTAATATCCGCCTGCTTGGTATTTTCTGTCATTGTAAATTCTTTTATGTTATCGATTTTGGAAACAAGAATACCTGCGATTCTCTGCTCCAGCAGATTGTAAATCGCTATCTGTAAATCCCTGTCAACTGTCAGATAAATATCGTTACCGGTCTTCTCTTCTTTAGTCTTGGTGGAATCAAGCACTTTACCGAGAACGTCTACATAAACTGTTTCCTTACCTTTAACACCCTTTAAATAAGCTTCCTGGGAATATTCGATACCTGTTTTACCAACATAATCGTTTAAAGTATAATCGCTGTTTTCATCCTGGGAATATAAATCATATTCTTCCTGTGAAATCATACCTGTATAGCCGATTATCTGAGAGAAATAGAAAGGATCGTTATATCTTCTGACGGAATTCTGGTTTACGGTTACACCGGGAAGTGTATTTTCATGCTCCAAAATACTTGCAACGGATTTTTCAGAAATATCCTTGGCTATTGTGGTACCCATGTATTTCTGATAACCGGTTAAGGAAAGAGCATAACGAACGGCTACAATTCTTATAACCTCTTCCTTGGTATATCCGCCACCTATTACGAATGATTCCTTATCATTGGGGTTTTCATAATAACCGACTGCATATTTCTTTCTGTCACAGAAATAATTAATTACGTCTTCAGGGGTGGAATTCTTTTCCTGATAAGTTAAATCCTGAGTTTTTGCATGACCGTAAATATCGGCTAAAAATCTTAAAAGCTGCGTTCCTTCAACGCTGAATGCATATTCATCGTTTTCATTCACATAGACTTTAAAATCCATGTTAAAATCATCGCCGTTTTTTTCTAATATCTTGTACACCTCGTAAATGGTGTTATTAAGCTGCATATTTTTGGTTTTACCGGATTCGATAACGTCTTCAAAGTTAACGTCATATGAAAGAACATTGTATGCAAGCAGATATCCGTTACGGTCGTAAATATTTCCTCTGATACCGTCTATAGATTTTTCACGGATGATTTTAAGTTCATAGTTATTTACGAATTCTTCACCTTTTATGATCTGAAGATTAAAAATTCTGACAATAAGAACAACACCGATTGCAATAAATAAGCAAATCGGCAAAAGAAGACGCGATTTTAAAAAACTTTTTAATTCTTCTCTGAAACGTTCAAACATTTATGAACTCTCCGCGTTTTTCTTTTTAAATACATAAGCTTCGATTACCCAGAGCAAAGGATAAATGATAACGGCCACAAGAACCGTATAAACCACTTCGGGTAAAATAATGTTTAAAAAATAAAATCCAAAATCAAACCTGCTTCTTAATAAGAACAGGAAAAAATATGTGGCAAAGCAGCAAACCAGGTCGCTGCTTATAATCATGATTGCAGGAATTTTAAGGTCTTTAAGATAAAAGAAGTTATGAAGCAAACCGTTTAAATAACCTATGAGCATAAAAAGGATGGTATAAAAACCGAATATGTCAAATGAACAGACATCCAGTAAAAGACCGCATGCAAAACCGACAAACATTCCTTCCCTGTCCCCCTGCATAAAGCCCGAACAGGATACCAAAATAATAAGAATGTTCGGAATAATGCTGGATATTTTTAACATGGGAAAGACTGTCGTCTGCAATACGAAAAAGATAAGTATTAAAGCTAAATCTATGAAAAATCTTTTCATTCTTTTCCTTATTCGAGTTCGGTCTTAAGCTTGGTAATTACCAGTACTTCACTGATATGCTCAAAGTTAACACTCGGGGTAATATAACCCGACACCGAAAGATGATTGGAATCCTTTTCCATATAAGAAATGATACCAACCTGAATTCCCGGCAAATAAACATCGGAAATATTGCTTGTAACGATTTTATCTCCGACTTCTACGCCTTTTGCGTTTTCGGAAAGCTGGTTAAAAGTAATATATCCGTTTTCCATGGTTGAAAGGCTTCCTGAAACCATTAAATGGTCGTTAGTTGTTAAAACCATGCATGAAACATTGCTTGTATCGTCTATAATACTTAAAACTCTGGACCAGTTTGCTCCGACTTCGGTAATTCTTCCTACCAGTCCGCCGCCGGCCAATACGTTCATGCCGACTTTCATACCGTCATTTGAACCTTTATCGATAATAAATGTTGAAAACCAGTTGCCTGTGGAACCTGAAATAACTCTGGCGCCTGTCTTGGGATAATCAGAATATGTTTCATCAAGCTGATAAAGGATTCTTAATGAGTTAAGTTCAATTTTATCCTGCATAAGGATATCGTTTTCCATGGTAAGCTCATTAACCTGCTTCATTAGCTTGTTGTTCTGATCAACCAGTTCATTCATCTGCTTGACCATTTCTTTTCTGGAATAAAGCTTCTCTCCGACGATACTGATTCCTTTCTGTAAAGGAACAACAGTTACGGAAACAACTTCGTTTAAAGGTCTTAAAGGAATGTCAAAAACGAATGTAAAAAGCATCAAAATAACACAGATTGCAGAAAGAATCAGCAACCAGTATTTTGTAGGCAGTTTGTACTTTTCCTGAGGTTTTCTTACTAAAGGGCTCATTATACTTCAAAAGTTAAATTCTTATACTTCTTATTGTTTCTAATAATTTCTGCAAGACCGAAAATAACACTGTTTTCAGCATTATCTGATGTATTTACCTTAAGGCCGGTACCGTTTGCAACATTCTGACAAAGGTTACTTACCATACTGCCGCCGCCTGTAATGTAAATACCCTGCTTATAGATATTTGCACCTATTTCGGGAGGAGTACTTTCGAGAAGTTCCTTAACATTATCGGTAATCTGCAAAAAGCTTTCTCTTAAGCAGTTCTCAAGCACAATAGGATCAACCATGCATTCAACGGGAAGTCCGCTTGCTACGTTTCTACCGTAAACAACACCCTTCTCTCCGCTTCTTTTAAGCTCTGCAATCTGCATCTTTAATGCTTCTGCAGATTTTGAACCGATATGAAGGTTGTATTCTTTTCTAACTGTTGCTTTTATGATATCGTCGAATTTATTTCCGCCGATTTTTACAAGCTTGGATTTTACGATACCGCCAAATGAAAGAATAGATATTTCGGTTGTATTATATCCGACATCAACAATCATAACGCCCTGAGAACTCTTAACATCAATATTAAGACCAATACCGCAGGCGATTGACTTTTCAACAACGGATACGCTTCTGGCCTTCATGGAAGAATCTTCAATAAGTTCACCGAAAGCTCTTCTTTCAACATCGGTAACATCATGAGGAATTGAAATCACATAATCGGAATTCTTGTAATTACCTTTTGTAATTTCCGAAATAAAAAGTCTCAAAAGGTCCTGCATATTATTGATATCCGAAATTACGCCATTATTAAGAGGCATTGATACCACAATATTATCGGGAGCTTTTTCAAACATTTCATATGCTGAATCGCCGTAAGCAATTACATTCTTTTTATTTTCAATTGCAATCATGTTGCGTTCTACGAAAACGCGCTTTTTTTCATGATTATAAATACAGATTTTACTGGTACCCAAATCGATACCGAAAGCATTGTTAGCCAAAGTAATTCTCCAATTTCTTATTCACATAATAATACAGTTTACTATTATACCACATTTTGAACCAGAGGGACGGTTCTTTTGGCTTTTTTTCAAAAAAATATGAGCTGTGACCACATAATACACCGCGGGCACGCTCTCGCTAATCTTTTGTACGCAGCGGATGCTAAATTCGACTTCGCACAATTGTGCTCGTCTCATTAAGCACCGGCGACAAAAATTACCCGCTCGTGCATCATGTGGCACAGCTCATTAATATACTAATTGAGCCAAAAGAACCTTTCTAATTCAAACATACTATAATTCAACCAGATTTCTCTCGTATAAGGTCTGAAGGGATTTTATAATTCCAAGTTTAACATGAGGGAAAGTTAAACCACCCTGGAAATAGACGCTGTAGGGTTCTTTTACGGGACCGTCGGCCGAAAGTTCGATAGAGGAACCGGAAATGAATGCACCTGCGGCCATGATTACGTCTGAATCGTAGCCGGGCATTGCCCAGGGTTCGGGTTTTACGAAGGAATCTACGGGAGATGCGGCCTGAATGCCCTGGCAGAAGGAAATCATTTTATCTTTGTCGTGGAATGTAACGGCCTGGATGATGTCGTGACGGTCTTCTGTTGAGTTGGGAATAACGTCAAAACCGAGTTTTTCGTATACATTAGCAGCAAATATAGCTCCTTTAAGAGCACTTGCAACTACTGTGGGTGCAAGGAATAAGCCCTGATAAAAATCTCGTAAAATTGTTAACGATGCACCTACTTCTTTGCCTAATCCCGGAGAAGTAAGTCTGTATGCCGCATTTTCAACACATTCTTTCTTACCGCAGATATATCCGCCAAGAGGTGCAAGTCCGCCACCGGGGTTTTTAATTAAAGAACCGACAATCATATCTGCACCAACATCGCTCGGTTCGATTTCTTCGGTAAATTCACCGTAGCAGTTATCTACCATACAGATAACTTCAGGCTTGATGCTTTTAACGAAAGCAATAAGTTCGCCTATCTGCTTAACAGAAAATGTCGGTCTTGTCTGATAACCTTTTGAACGCTGTATTGTGACAAGTTTTGTCTTTTCGTTAATAGCTTTTTTTATGTTTTCAAAATCGAAGGTTCCGTCAGCAAGAAGATCTACCTGACGATAAGACACACCATATTCTTTTAAGGAACCTTTGCTGTCTCTTATACCGATAACTTCTTCAAGTGTATCGTAAGGCTTTCCTACAGGGCTTAAAAGCTCGTCACCGGGACGTAAATTGCTCATTAAAGCAAGTGCCAGCGCATGTGTTCCGCATGTAATTTGGGCCCTTACAAGCGCATCCTCGGTATGGAAAATATCTGCATAAACTTTTTCAAGCGTTTCTCTTCCGATATCGTTATAACCGTAACCTGTTGTACCAAGCATACAGGCTTCGGATACATTGTTCTTCTGCATAGAAGCAATAACCTTAAGCTGGTTAATATCAGCCAGTCTGTCAATCTCATCAAATCTGGGTTTTAAGTCAGATAAAATCTTTTCAGCAAACTCGCAAACCTTATCATCAATTCCGAAATCCTTATAAATATTATTCATGTTAACCTCATTCAGTAATAATTTTCTTTTCTCTTAAAACATTAAGAACATACTGCTCAATCTCTTCTAAAGACTTATTGTCTATGTCAATAAAATCCGCATATCTTTCTCTTTTAAAGAAAGTTACCTGTCTTTTGGCATAATGTCTTGAATTCTGTTTTATAAGATAAACGGCTCTGTCATAATCATATTCGCCGTTTAAATAATCAATAATCTCTTTATAGCCTATCGCATTATACAACCCTGACTGTGAATCGTAAGGATATTTAGATATCAAATCCTTTACTTCATCGAGTAAACCGTTTTCAAGCATAATATCCACACGTCTGTCTATTTTATCATATAAAAGACTTCTGTCGCGATTTAAAACAAAATAAGCAAGATTATAAGGTGTTTCTCTCTCCTGCTGTTCTTTGTTGTGTTCAGAGATTTTTTTATGATGTAGCTCATAAAATTCAATCGCCCTGATAACACGTTTGATATTCTGCTTGGGAATAATTAAAGTCGATTCATAATCAATCTCTTTTAAACGTTCAAATAAAGCATCTTCACCGTTTTTCTCATAAAACCTGGTGATTTCAGCTCTGACTGAATTATTATCCTCTTGGGTAAAATCAATATCTCTGGTGACCGCCTGAATATAAAAGCCTGTACCGCCGCATATAATCGGGATATGGCCGTTTAAATATATTTCATCCATTGCTTCTAAAGCAAGTGTTTTATATCTTAAAGCGTCGCAGGATTCGTTAGGATTAAGACAATCCAAAAGATAATGTTTAATACCGCCCATTTCTTCTTCGGTTACTTTTGCGGTACCAACATCCATAAATTTATAGACTTGCATTGAATCGGCGGAGATTATCTCTCCGCCGATGATTTTTGCTATATTTACTGCCAAAGCGCTTTTGCCTGTTGCAGTTGCTCCGGCAATTACTACCAGGGGCTTTTTCATGAAACTATCCTTTTGAACATCTTTTCAAGATCAGTCTTTGAAATTCTGATAAGCGTAGGTCTTCCGTGAGGACACTGATAAGGATTCTTTAATGTAAGCATAAATTCAAGAAGCTTCTTGCATTCATCCTTGCTTATCTTCTGATTACCCTTAATAGCGGCCTTACATGCTCTTGTAGCGATTCTGTTCTCAATGATATCGATATGAAGCGAAGGTGATACATTTATAAGTTCCGAAAGTATATCAAGGAACAGACTCTTGGCATCGGAACCGAACAAATCAGTAGGTATACCTCTGATAAACAAATCTCGGTCACCGAAATCATTGATTACAAATCCGAATTTCTCGAATTCAGCCTTGTAACGAAGATATACATCCATCTCTGCTTTGCTTAAGTTTACAACCTGTGAAAGCATAAGAGTCTGGGTTTCGATATTATTATTTCTGAACTTCTCCATGAATCTTTCGTAAAGCACTTTTTCATGTGCGGCATGCTGATCCATAATAAGAAGTTCGTTCTCAACCGAGATTAACCAGTATGTATCAAATATCTGATCGATAATCGTGAATTTCGAAAGTTTGGAAGGATCCAGAGTCTTTTCGTTAAAGAGAACGCTCTGTGTTTCCTTAACCTTGGGCTCTTTCTTGCCTGAAGAATTGAATCTGTCAACTTTCTTGAAAATGTTTTCTACATTTTCAACCTTAGGTGAAACAACCTCGTCATCGGTATCTTTTTCGAAATCTTTTACTCTGAAAGTAAATTTGGATTTCTTGGGTGCTTCAGTATCAGTCTTAATAGGAGTAATATCGTCGTTTAATACGGAATATTTCTTGTCAGCATCTTTAAGTCTGTCAGAATCGTCTTCTTTAGTCTTTTCGCCCACACGGTCGATAATGTCAGCTTTTCTTTCCCACTTAAAGTCCATAAAAGCATCGTTAGAATCTTCCTCTTCTTCACTGACGAAAGAATTCTCGGGAATTTCGCTGAATTTAACGATCATGCCCTTGTTTTCCTGCTCGATTTCGCTCTCTTCCTTGTTTTCGATGGAAGCAAGCCATTCTTCGAACATATTTACAGGCTCAGCCTGCTCTTCCCGGGCTTCAGGTGCAGTTTCTTCGGGAACAACAACTTCTGCGGGATCTTCAGTGGTTTCTGCCGGTGCTTCTTCTTTTACATCATCTTCTTTAGCAAAGATATCTTTCTTAAACAAAGCAGAACCGTGAGAACCGGTGTCTACAGACTTTTCTTCCTCGGAATCTTTCTTTTCTGCGGCTATTCTGTTCTTAAGTAAAGCTGAACCCTGCGTGCCGTCTTTATCTACATAATCATCAGCGGTTTCTTTATGACTGCCGATTCTTGTTGTAAGAAGTGATGAACCCTGTGAAGTTGTATCGTAAGAACTTTCGTCCTTAATATTTCCTTCGGATTCAGCAAATTCGGTAACCTTGTTAAAAGAAGTTTTTTCAACTACAGTACTCTTGGGAGCTTCAGCTGTTGTATCTTTTGTAAGGAAGTCATAGTTGGGACTGTCATTTTTGATAACAACATTCTTCGGAGCTTCAGCTGTAGTATCGTTTCTTAAGAAGTCATAATCATCCTTAGGTGCTTCAGCTGTTTCGGCAACTGCTTCTTTAACTTCTTCTGCAGTTTTTTCATCGTCTTCGACATCATTCTTCATACGCTCTTCGAACTTGTCATATTTGGATTTGTAAGGAATGGTCGTAATATGATTCATGAATTCATTGTTGGGCTTGTCTTTCTTTTCTTCAAACTCAACAGTAAATTCTTTTGATTTGTCGTTCTGTGCATAGGCTTCGCTTTCGGCTGCGGTCATATTATTGACGCCTTTTTTACCATCGTAGCCCTTCTGTACAACAAGATCACCTTTCTTGAAATTCTTCTCAAAAGGTTCGGGAGCACGTTCAAGAGGTGCTTCCTCTTCTTTAAACTTAAATGCACTCGGAATAAGCTCATTTTTTGAAAGTGCTTCATAAATTGTCTTACTTAAAATCTCGACTAAGAATTCGCCGTTTGTAATTCTGACTTCACTCTTTGCGGGATGAACATTAACATCAATTCCGAAAGGATCAAGTTCAATAAATAAAACAACAAAAGGAAACTTATGCTGCATAAGGAAATTGCGGTATCCTTCTTCGATTCCTCTTGTAACAAAGTCATTCTTGATGTATCTGCCATTTATAAAATAATATTCTCCTGATCTTGAAGGACGGCAAAAATCAGGTTTTGTAATATAGCCCTGAATTTTAATAAAATCGTCTTCATAATCCAAAGGAAGAAGTCCTTCATGAATCTCTTTACCGAACAGTCGGAAAATAACATCCTTAAGATTGCCGGAACCGTTAGTCTGAATCTTAACCTGACCGTTTACAAGAAGCTGAAAAGCAATTGAAGGATTTGAAAGAACAAGTTCTTCCATCATTTCAATAATCTTCGTAGCTTCGCTTGAAGGTGAATTTAAGAATTTTTTACGAGCGGGAACATTAAAGAATAAATCTTTTACGATAATAGTCGTACCTTCTGGCGCACCGGTTTTAATCATCTCGATTACGCTGCCGCAGTCAAGATTGATTTTGGTACCCATTAAGTCTGTTTTGGTACGGGTAATCATCTCGGTATGAGAAACGGAAGCGATACTTGCCAAAGCCTCGCCTCTGAATCCTAATGTGCTTAAGAAGAATAAGTCTTCGCTTGAAACAATTTTACTTGTAGCATGACGAAGAAAAGCTGTCGGAACATCTTCATATGAAATTCCGCAACCGTCATCTGTAACCCTGATATAATCGATACCGCCGCCTTTAATCTCAACGGAAATGTTTTTTGAACCCGCATCAATTGCGTTCTCAACAAGTTCCTTGACAACATTCACCGGTCTTTCGATTACTTCCCCCGCAGCAATCTTGTTAATAGTAAGATTATCAAGAATTCTGATCATAGTTTTATCCTATTTTTGCATTTACATTGTAGCCTGTATAAAGTGTTTAACCCGTCAAGAGGAGTCATGTTAGAAACATCAATTTCCTCAATCTCTTTTATTATATCAGAATCTGACGTCATGTCCAATAGAGTTAACTGTCCTAAATCAACTTCATCGTAATTTTTTTGCTTTTTTTTCGTCATATTTGGACTAATTGTGACGATATCTTGCATTTTATCGATAATATCGTTTTCGGAAAGAGTCGACAATATGTCTTTTGCTCTCTCAATTACCATATCAGGAACGCCTGCAAGCTTCGCAACCTGAATACCGTAACTGCGGTCTGTCCCGCCTTTAATTATCTTTCTTAAAAAACTTATCTCGTCGCCCTCTTCCTGAACGGCTATACAATAGTTATTTACATTTGGTATTTTGCCTTCAAGTTCGGTTAATTCATGATAATGAGTTGCAAATAAAGTTTTTGCTCCTAAAAGTTTCGGATTGGCAATATGTTCGATCACAGCCCAGGCAATCGACAAACCGTCCAGTGTGGATGTTCCGCGTCCGATTTCATCAAGGATTAATAGCGAATCCTTTGTCGCATTTCTTAAAATGTTTGAAACTTCATTCATTTCAATCATAAAAGTTGACTGACCGCTTGCAAGGTCGTCAGATGCCCCGACTCTTGTAAATATCCTGTCGCAGACACAGATACTTGCGGATTTGGCAGGAACAAAGCTTCCGAGCTGAGCCATTAAAACTATAAGCGCAGTCTGTCTCATATATGTGGACTTACCTGCCATATTAGGGCCGGTTATGATTGAAATATTATTCTTTTTATTGTCTAAAACAGTATCGTTTGGAATAAACTGATTATCCGGAACCATCTTTTCTACAACAGGATGGCGTCCCTCTTTTATGTTGATGGAACCTTTATCGTTTATTTCAGGTCTTACATATCTGTTTGTTTCGGCCACATACGCAAGAGAACATAAAACATCAAGTAAGGCCATAGCCTTGGCTGTTTTCTGTATTCTTAAAAGGTTCTCTTCGATGTAAACGCGAATTTCCTCGAACAAATCATATTCAAGCGTACAGAGCTTATCCTGTGCGTTCAAAATGGTATCCTCAAGTTCCTTAAGCTTCTCTGTTGTATATCTTTCTGCATTTGATAAAGTCTGCTTTCTGATATATTCCGCGGGAACCATATCTATAAAGGATTTGGAAACCTCAAGATAATATCCGAATACTTTGTTGTATTTAACTTTAAGTGTTTTAATTCCGGTTTTTTCTTTTTCTTCGGATTCAAGATTTGCAAGCCAGTTCTTGCCTTCTGATTTTGATACTCTTAAATAATCAACACCTTCGTTATAACCATTCTTAATAATGCCGCCTTCTCTGACAGAAAAAGGAGGATCTTCCTCAATTGCTTTATCAATCTTTTCAAAAATATCAAGCAAAGGATCGATATCGTCAAAAATCTTTTTAATTAAAGGTATATCACAGTTCATGATTGCTTTTTTGATATATGGAACCATTCTTAATGATTCTTTTATGGCAATCATATCTTTAGGATTTAAAGTTTTATAACTAACCTTTGCAAGCAGTCTTTCGAGGTCGTATACGGGATTTAAACATTCTCTGATTTCTTCCCTTACGATGATTTCGCTGTAAAGATATTCGACCGCATCAAGACGCTCAATTATCATATCTTTATTGACCAGCGGCTGCTGTGTCATGCTGCGAAGAGTTCTGGCGCCCATGGCAGTTTTCGTTTTATCGAGAACCCATAAAAGAGACCCCCACTTTTGCTTGTCTCTCATAGTTTCGGTAAGCTCGAGATTTCTTCTGGTTGCATTATCAATAACCATATAAACGCCGTTTGATGTCGGAGTTAAAGTGGTTATGTGATTTAGAGAAATCATCTGAGTCTCATTTAAATACATTAATAGAGAACCTGCGGCAATTACACCTAATTCATAATCATCAATACCCATTCCTATTAAAGAATGTACTTTAAAATGCTTTAAAAGGGTCTTTTTGCAATTGTTTTCCTCGAAATGATAATCATCAAGGCAGGAAACCTGAGTGCCGATTTTGCCCTTTAAATCTTCTATATCAAGGCCTGAGTTTAAGAACTGCGAATTACAGATAATTTCAGCGGGTTTGTATTTAAAGATTTCGTCGTAAAGATTCTTGATTCCTGAAATTTCAGACAAATAAAAATCACCTGTAGTTACATCGCATACCGAAAAACCTATATTGTTCATGTAAATAAAAACAGACATAAGATAATTATTTCTGTTTTCATCAAGTGACATTGAATCAATATTGGTTCCGGGCGTAACTATACGGGTGACTTCTCTTTTTACCAGACCTTTTGCAAGCTTCGGATCTTCTACCTGCTCGCAGATAGCGACCTTGTAGCCGTTTTCAATCAGTTTGGTAATATAAGGTTCAACGGAATGAAAAGGTACTCCGCACATCGGAGCTCTGTCTTCAAGACCGCAGTTTTTACCTGTAAGTGTTATTTCAAGAACTTTGGAAGCTGTCAATGCATCATCAAAGAACATCTCGTAGAAATCTCCGAGACGATAAAAAAGAATGCAGTCTTTATATTCTTCTTTGGTTTCAAGGTATTTCTGCATCATCGGTGAAAGCGCCGAGATGTTTTTCATTACCTCATCATATGATGACATATTAACTCCACAAAAGGTTTTTAGTTTAAATCATTTCTCCGAAATAATAGAATCCTTTGCATTCAAGACATTTGACATTAACTATCTTACCGATTAAATCTTCACTGCCTTTAAAATGCACGATTGTATTATTTTCAAGTCTTCCTGTAAGAAGGCTTTCATCCTGCTTGTTTACTTCTTCAACCAGTACAGGTAAGGTCTGACCTTCAATCTTAACTACCTGCTCTCTTGCTGTTTCCTGAACACATTTAAGAACCCGGTCAAACTGTTCTTTTACGAATTCTTCGCTTACCTGAGGCATATCTGCTGCAGGCGTTCCTGTTCTCTTTGAATATATAAAAGTAAACGCGTTATCAAAACCGACTTTTTTGATTACATCGATTGTATCGTCTACATCTTCCTTTGTTTCTCCCGGGAAGCCTACGATAATATCTGTCGTAATTGAAATATCAGGTATTTCACGTCTTATTTTTAGTGCAAGATCAAGATATTTTTCTTTATCGTATACACGATTCATCTTCTTTAATATCCTTGAACTGCCGGATTGTAAAGGAAGGTGAATATGATGGCATATTTTCTTTGAACTCTTTATAACTTCTATAAGTTCGTCGGATAAATCCTTCGGATGTGAAGTCATAAATCTGATTCTTTCAAGGCCTTCAATCTTTTCTACTCTTCGTAAAAGCTCTGCAAAAGAAATAGGGTTTTCAAGGTTTTTACCGTACGAATTAACGTTCTGACCAAGAAGCATTACTTCGATAACACCGTCTTTTACGAGGTTTTCTATTTCTTTTATGATCTCGTCCGCTTCTCTGCTTCTCTCTCTGCCACGAACATAAGGAACTATGCAGTAAGTACAGAAATTGTTGCAGCCAAACATTATATTAACGCCGGATTTGTAAGAATATTTCCTGTCAATCGGAAGATTTTCACATATAACCTTTGTTTCGTTCCAGTGGCTTATGATTGTATTACCTTTTTTGTAAAGATTTGCATCCGAATCGTCAAACTCTTTGTTTTCTATACCTTCGTAAACATAAAAGAGATACTCTGCAAATCTGTAAATATTATGAGTTCCGAAGATAAGATCTACAAAGCTGTAACTTGTGCAGAGTTTTTCGATTACACATTCTTCCTGAGTCATACATCCGCAGAGAACGACTTTCATGTCAGGGTTCTGTTTTTTGAATGTGGAAAGTCTGCCGAGGCGGCCGTAAACTTTCTGATTGGCATTATCTCTGACGGAACATGTATTGTAGATTGTTAAATCGGCGTTTTCGTCTTCTATAACAGTAAAACCCGCAGACTTCAAAATGCCCGAGATTTTTTCGGAATCTCTGGCATTCATCTGACAACCGAATGTTTCAACACATGCGGTAATGTCTCTTTTCTTTTGTTCTTTTAAATCGGCAACAACTTTTTTAAGAAGTTCGAGATATTTATACTGTCTATCAAGTTCTTCTCTGTTGTCGCAGGTTTCAAACTGATTCATTATTTAACCTCTGACCTGACCGTTTCCGGTAATCTTATATTTGTATGAGGTTAACTCATTAAGTCCCATAGGTCCTCTTGCATGAAGTTTCTGAGTGGAAATACCGATTTCAGCACCGAGCCCGAATTCAAAGCCGTCGGTAAATCTGGTGGAAACATTTCTGTATACGCATGCTGCATCAACACCTTTTAAGAACTTCTCTGCAGTCTCATCATTCTCTGTGATGATACAGTCCGAATGACCTGTGTTGTATTTGTTGATATGTGCAATTGCTTCTTCTACAGATTCAACAGTCTTTACGGAAATAATATAATCAAGATATTCTTTTGCGAAATCTTCTTCTGTTGCATCAACACAGTCGATAACTTCTTTTGTATCCTTATCGCCACGGATTTCGACATTTTTCTCTTTTAATTTCTCTGCCATCTTGGGAAGAAGTGCTTCTCTTACATCCTTATGTACAACAAGTGATTCGCATGCATTGCATACTCCGATTCTCTGTGTCTTGGCATTAAAGATGATATTTACAGCCATATCTATATCCGCGTCCTTATCAACGTAAATATGGCAGTTACCGCTTCCTGTTTCGATAACAGGAATAGTTGAGTTAGTAACTACAGCTTTGATTAATCCTGCGCTTCCGCGGGGAATCAAGACATCAATATAATCATTCATTTTCATGAATTCTGTAGCAGTCTCTCTGTCCGTCTTTTCGATAAGCTGAACAGCATTCTCATCCAGATTATTTGCCTTTAATACATCTCTGATAACCTTTGTAATTGCAAGGTTTGAATTAATAGCATCCGAACCGCCCTTAAGAATGCAGACATTACCCGATTTAAAGGTAAGTGAAAATGCATCTGCGGTTACATTAGGTCTTGATTCATAAATAATACCGATAACGCCTAAAGGAACACTTACTTTTGTAATATGCATTCCGTTGGCCATAATCTTGTCATCCAAAACCTTGTTTAAAGGATCATCAAGTGCAGCAACCTGGCGGATTCCTTCGCTGATGCCTTCTATTCTGGCCTCAGTTAATAAAAGTCTGTCTAAAAGACCTGCTTTCATGTTTTCTGATATGCCTTTATCGTAATCAATTTTATTCTGTGCGATAATATATTCGCTTTCTTTTACGAGTGCATCTGCAACCTGTAAAAGAACATCATTTCTGGTCTTTTCATCAAGAAGACCGATTGTATATTTTGCTTCTTTGGCATTCTTGCCTAATGTTTCAAGATACATGTCATTACCTCTTAATTCGTTCTCTGCAGCATGTTTTTCGCCAAGATTTGTGATGCTTCCGTCTGCTTCTTTTATGTCAATGCTGTCAAGCTGAGATTTAAGATTGGCCCTAATATTGGCTACATAAGCCTGACGAAGATTCTTTTGCTCCTCGGCTTCCTCAGGTGTTAATCCTACATCCTGAGATTTATGATACAGTTCATTTATTCTGTTAATAAGTTTCTCAATTTCCATTTTTATTCTTCACTTAATTTAGCTACAAAGTCTACAAGTTCGAAATTTTCATCCTTATCAGCTATAAACAGCGTTCCAAAATCCCTGCCGTCCATAATTCTGTGCAAAATATGAATATCATCACTGTTGGCAATAATCATATCGGCTCCGGACTTTGTTACAATCTGCGCTGCATGAATCTTTGTATTCATACCGCCTGTACCGATGGACGAACCGGTTTCGGACTTGCCCATTTCGAGTATTTTATCATCGATTTTTTCAACAACGCTGATAAATTCCGCATCAGGGTTTGTTCTGGGGTTATCAGAGAAAAGGCCGTCTATATCTGATAAAAGAATTAAAAGATCAGCTCCAATTAAAGATGCAACTATAGCAGAAAGCGTATCATTGTCACCAAATTTGATTTCGAAAGTCGAAATTGTATCGTTTTCATTTACGATAGGGATAACTCCGAGTTCAAGAAGCTGTTCAAAAGTATTGTGAGCATTAAATCTGTTAAGATCGTTGGTAATTGTATCCTTGGTCATAAGAATCTGCGCACAAACCTGATTGTATTCAGCAAATATCTTCTGATATACCATCATAAGTCTTGCCTGGCCAACGGCTGCACAGGCCTGCTTGGTTGCTATCGAATGCTTTGCATCTTTTATGTGTACGGCTCTCTGACCTACGGGAATCGCACCCGAGGATACTAAAATAACATCCTTGCCCATATTTCTTATGTTGCAAAGTTCTCTTACAAGTGTTTCAAGTCTTGTATAATCAATTCCGCCTGTCTCAGGATGAGTAAGACTTGATGAACCAATCTTTACAACAATTCTTTTTTTGTCTTTAATAGCTTCTCTGAAATTCATTTTAAATACCATAAATCCTTATTTTCTGATTAAAGGGAAGGACTTTCGCCCTTCCCTTTAATAAAATACCATATTTTTACTGAATTAACAACGAATTATCCGATAATATTGAAACCGTCCAAATCAAGAAACTTAAATGTCAATTCCTACGGAAGATTATGAGCTTTTCTGTAAGCAGGTTTTTCCGAAGGAACAAGTTTGCCTCGTTTAATATTATACTTCTTACATAAATTCTCGAACTCTGCAGAATTGATAAATCCTGCAAGTACATCCATTCTGTCGGTACCATTCTTTAATTTTTGAACCCAGTTGTTATAACCGCCTGCATCGTAATTATTCGGGTCGAAAGGATCTCTTCCGAAGAATGCATGATAAAGAATCAATACATATTCTTCGTCCGAGACTTTCTTATTCTGGAATTCTGCAGAATAAACAAATCCGTAAGCAACATTTGCACCATCTTCCTGTCCGGATACAAGTTTATTAACCCAGTTATTGATACCTGCAGCATCTGCATCAATATCAGCCTGAGACCTCTGAAGTACTTCACTGTAGAATCTCTTTACAAAATCTGTAACAAGTTCTTCCTGAGTTCTTTCTCTCCATTTTGCTGTAATCTTTAGATTCTTAGCAGGCATTTTTGATGGAACGGAAACTGACCATCCATCAAATACATACCCTTCTTTAGTAGGAATGGGCGCAGTAATCTTGGTATTATACTTAATCTTTCCGCTGGTATATTTATTACTTGCTGTTCCACCGTTTAAATTCCAGGTTAGAGTATAACTATTAATCTTCCATTTAGCCTTATAAGTTAAATTCTTTGCAGGCATGGTCTTGGAAACGGTCGCACTCCAGCCATTAAATGTATATCCCTTTCTAGTTGGCTTAGGTGCGGTAATTTTTGTACCATACATTATTTTACCGCTTGTAAAAGTACCGCTTGCATTACCACCAGCATAGTCCCACTTAAGAGTATATTTATTTCTGGTGTAATAATACTTAACAACCAGGCTTCCATCAGCCTTAATCTTAACCGTCTTTACCTCGGGTGACTTGAATCCTGAATATTTTTTAACTTCAGGAGTTACGCTTGCACCTGTTTTACCTGTAAATTTTTCAACTGTAGGTTTTGCAGTATATTTACCATCAAGACCCTGTTTATAATGCTCAACCTTATATACAGTATCAGTTTTGGCTTTCCATTTCGCCTCTATAGTAATATCACTTGCAGGCATATTTGAAGGAACACTGACATTCCATCCATTAAATGTATATCCCACTCTTGTAGGAGTCGGTGCTGTTATAGGAGATTCATACTTTGTACTGCCTGTTGTATAATCTCCGCTAGCTGTACCGCCCTTCAAATCCCAGGTAAGTGTATAAGAATTTCTCTTATAATAATACTTGACTACAAGACTGCCATCAGCTTTTATCGTTACAGTTTTAACTGAAGGTTTCTTAAATCCTTCATAATCATTTACTGCAGGTTTAACAGTTGCATCTGCAGTTCCGGTAAAGTTCTGTACTTCAGGTGCAGAATTATATTCGCCATCAAGATCCTGTTTATAATGCTTAACAACATAAGCAATGTTCGTATTAGCATTCCAAAGTGCCTTAATGGTTATATCATTAGAAGGCATTGTGTCAGGAATATCCATATCCCATCCGGCAAATGTATAACCCGTTCTTGTTAACGAAGGGGCAATTATAGGAGTTTCATATTTTAAACTGCCAATTGTATAATCTCCACTTGCAGTTCCGCCATTATAATCCCAAGTTAAATTATAGGATTTTCTGGTGTAATAATATGTAACCTTTGTAGATCCGTCACCTTTAATTACAACGCTTTCAGCATCAGGAGAAACAAATCCAACATAACTCTTTGTATTCGGTGTTACTGTAGTGCCCGTTGTTCCTGTTAAATTCTCAATTTCAGGCTCTGAATTATATTCTCCGTCGTAATCCTGCTTATAATGTTCTACAACATAAGCAATATCGTTCCTTGCCTTCCATACAGCTGTAATTGTTGAATCAGTCTTTATAGTAATTTCGTCTCCAACATTTAAAAATAATGAATCGCTTTCGTAAGGCCAAAATTCCCATTTATCAAATTCGTATCCTTCTGGAGGGATAAATTCACACGAAGGGAGTACATAAATCTTATTAGCAGGTACATATTGCGTTTCTATATTTCCTGTACCAATTAATTCACCATTTCCCGGTTTTATATTTAATGTGTACAGAGACCCCGCCTCTATATTATAATTTCCGCAATTATAGATAAATTCAGATGATCTAATAAAATTAATTATTACATATTCTCTAGATTGAAGTCCTCTATCAAGCAAATCTACCCAATATTCTAATCCACCAGAATCTGGATATCTTCCAAAACATGATAAATAAAGAATCGAAACAAATTCAGAATTACTTGTATTTCTATTTATAAACTCATTACTAGAAAGTAATTCATACAAGAGATCAGAGCCTTTTATCTCGCAAGACATTAATTTCGATATATAATATGATAGTTCTGATTCTGAAACATTTCTATTTAATATTATAGAATATAATCTCGAAACAAAAGCTTCTGATTTTGTATAATTTGGTGCAACTATAATATCGCATATCCTTATCGTACCAGTAGGATATATTATCAATAAATCATCATTAACATAAAGTCCAGCATCAACGTTTTTAAAAGCGTGTTCATTTAAATTGTAGTAATCTGGAACCAACTTTACCAAATCTTCGCAATATGAAATATCAAGAGATTCTATACCAGATATACCTCTACAATCTAAAAATTTTAATTTGGTATTGTTACTCAAATCTAAATAATCAAACGAATTACCCTTTATGGTCAAAGACTTTAATTCTGTATTTTTGCTCAAATCAATACTTGATAGATTCGAATTATGACTATACGTCAAAGACTCTAGTTGCGTATTCTTGCTAATATCGAAATAACTCAATTTCGAATTACCCATCACAGAAAGAGTTTTTAATGAAGTAAAATATTCAATACCTTTTAATGTGCTAATACTTGTTCCATCATAGAAGTAATACTCATAGGTAAGTTCTAAAGATTGAACATTGCTTATTTCAAATGCACTTAAATAACCATCTGAATTCAAATCACATTTTGTTATATATCTTTCTCTAAAATTGGTATCAGGAAAGTTTTCATCATTAATCTCAATATTATCATTAATATCTGTCCAAACTGCTTTAATAACAGTATTATAAAAAATATTATATGTTTCTCCTTCATATTTATATACTGGATCGCAATTACCAGATAAAATCATCCATTTATCAAATTTATAACCTTCAGGAGCAGTAAAGTCACATCCTGGTAATACATAAAGTTCGCCAGAATTTATAGTTATAGAATCCATTTCTCCTGTTCCAAGCAAATCTCCTTCTCCAGGCAAAAATGAGATAGTTTTAAGATTCTGAATGTTTAATCTACCGGATTCTATATTATAACTTGAACACAAAATGGTAAATTCTTGAGAATTTGCAAAGCCGGAAATCGTATATTCTCTTGAATTTTCCCCACTTTCAAGTCTACTTATCCAATAAGTCGCCCCTTCTGAATCTGGAATTCTGGTAAAAAATGTAAAGAAAAGAATTGAAACATATTCTTCATTGCTAATATTTTTATTAAGGAATTCTTCTCCAGTAAGTAATTCATAGGGTAAATCAACACCTTTAATTTCATTATTCATAAGTTTATTAATACATGAAGATAATTCATTTTCAGAAGGTTCTCTATTCAAAATATTAGTATATATATGTTTCACAAAATTATAAGCCTGCTCATAACTAGGAGAAACAACAATATCGCAAATCTTTATAGATCCTGTAGGATAAATAATCAAAGTGTTTTCATCAACATAAAGTTCAGCAGAATTACCAATAAAACATTTAAAAGCAAGTCTATAATAATCCGGAACTATTCCTACTAATTTATCACAACAAGATATATCAACAGACTCTAAGCTTGTATACATACAATCCAAATGCTGCAAATTAGGATTTTGACTTATATCTAAAGAAGTCAAATATGTGCAATATTTACAATTCAGATACCTTAATTTTTTATTATTTATTAAATTCAAATTTGTAAAGGTTTCTGATTGACATCCAGCACAAATTAAAGTATTTAACTCCAAATTATTACTTACATCCAAAGAAGGTATATTTGAGTATGTACAATTTAAATATTCAAGTTTAGAGTTATTACTTAAATCTAAATAATTTAATATATAATTATGTTCAATCGTTAAACTTTTTAATTCAGTAAATATTTCTATTCCTTCAAGAGATTCTAAACCAAGAATATCTGAACCAGTATAGATAACCTTATGAGAAAGAGAAATTGAATTAACTGCATTAATTTCTGCTTCGCTAAACTTTCCATCTGAATCTAAATCAAAATTAGAAACATATTCTCTGAAATACTGATCTGGGAATGTTTGTTCATCGATTTCTGCAATAATTTCATCCGAGCCAGAACCAGGATATAATAATAAAGTATTAGAGTTAACAATAAGTTGTATATCACCTGTTCCATAACATCTTCCCGAAGAATAAATAGAATATGTCGAATCATACTCATCCACAACAGATAATAATTTTTCACATCTAGAAATATCCAATTTCTTTATATTCGTTAAATCGCAATTTAAATATTCTAAATCAACATTATTTGAGATATCAAGCAAACTTAAACCACAACCAGAACAATCTAAATATTTCAAATTAACATTTTGACTAATATCAAGACTAATTAAGCTATTAATATTTTTACAACTTAATTTTTCGAGTGAAGTTAGATATTCAATTCCTTCGAAAGAAGAAACAGTTCCGAAATAATATTCACTCCATATAATAGATTTAATAAAAGAAATTTCTTTATCACTTAACCATCCATCTTTATTGTAATCGTATTTAGATAAATATATCCTAAAATAATTATCTGTAAAATTCTCTTGATTTAATTCAACGATATTATTGCCACCTAAAATTATGCTTTCATCTACAATTATAGCAACAGATTTATCTATATTTAATACAATGCTAACATATGACATTTCATCAATATAATAATCGTATATATACGAATCATAATCATATTCGTCATATTTTGATCCGTTGATATATGCGCGGGATAGCATAGAAACATTAGATAAATTTAAAAATGCAAGAGAATTGCCCTGACAATTTAAATAAGTTAAATTGCAATTATTCCCTAAATTTAGAAAAGTTAACTTATTATAATTACAATCAAGATAAGTTAACTTCGTATTATTGCTAACATCCAAAGAATATAATTTTGTTGAACAACATCTTAATGAAGTGATTTCTGTATTAGCGCTTAAATCAATTGAACAAATTTCACTATTATAAATTGATAAGTCCGATAAATTAGAAAAATACTGAATGCCTTCTATTGATTGAATGGAATAATCATCCCATATTTCCATTATTTTAGTTGCCGCTATTTCGACTTCGCTAAAAAAACCATCGTTATTAAAATCCAAAGATGAAACATAATTTCTAAAAGCTTCATCAGGAAAATGTTCTTCATCAATAGCCACAACAACATCTCCCATAGATAAACTGGGAATAAGATTAGTATAATTGTCAATTCTCAAATAAGAATATGTATCGGTATCAAAACATACAATTTTCCCATACTCAAATACCACTGATGAATTGGTGGCTAAAATCAAATCCCTACAATTTGTAATGTTCAATTCTGAAATATTGTTTTCGCAGCAATCTAGATAAGAAAGATATAAATTCTCGCTTATATCTAGAGATGATAATTTATTATTTGAACATGTCAAATTTTCCAGTTGTTTATTAAAAGATATATCCAAATCTTGTAATAAATTTGAAGAACAACTTAAATTTTTTAGATTTATATTAGATTGTAAATTTATACTTGTTAAATGATTTGAATGACACCAAAGCGTGATTAATTTCGTGTTATTGCTTATATCAATACTTTCTAAATCATTACTTTGACAATCCAAGTGATATAATGAAGAACATTTACTAACATCCAAATTATTAATGCTATTTCCATAACAATTTAAGTCCTCCAGAGAAACATTATTACTCAAATCCAACGTTGTTAACTGATTATTATTACATTCAAGTTTAATTAACTTAGTATTACTACTCAAATCTAAAGAATCAATATTATTGTTATCACAAATCAAACTCTCAAGATTGTAAAAATATCCTATTCCTTCCAAAGAGTCACAACTTTGATTACTGATATTAATATTTTTTACAAAAGCAATTTCAGCTTCATTTAATGACATATCATTATTTAAATCATAATTAGATATATAATTTCTAAAATTCTCATCCGGAAAATGGTCTTGATCTATTGTTGCAATTATTTCTCCACTATAGATATCAGGTATTATATTAGTAAAACTATCTAAATAAAGATAATTCCAATTGATATCATCAACATAATAAAGAATGCCATTTTGAATATCTAAAGTACCGTGTAATGCAGCTAAAAGACATTCACAATTCGTAATGTCTAATTCTGAAATATTGTTATTATAGCATTCAAGATAATAAATATTAGGAGAATAACTTACATCAATAGAATCAAGGTTATTATTAGAACATGAAATATTAGTAAGTTTCTCGGTTTGAGGCAAAATAAGCGTCGACAAACAGTTATTTACACAGTTTAAATAATTTAATTCTACATTATTGCTCAAATCAAGAATTGTAAGATCATTACCACAACAAATTAAACTATATAATTTAGTGTTATTTGATAAATCTAATATTGTTAAATTATTATTCTCACAACTTAATGTTGAAAGTTCTGTTAAATACTCTATTCCATCTAAACTATTTATGTTTTTGTTATTTATATCTAAATTTATTACTGAGGCAATTTCTAGGCTGCTAAGATTCTCATCATTATCAACATCATAAGATTTAATACAATTTCTAAACTCTTCATCAGGAAAATGTTCTTCATCAATCGAAACAACAATTAAAACATTTGGATGTTGCGGTGTTAATTTGGTTTTTAAATCTACTTCTAAAGCATAAAAATAGTCATTATAAAAATCATATCGAATAAAAGAATCGTAAAATGATTGTTCATGATTCATACATTCTATTAAATTAGGGCAATTAGAAATATTTAATTCAGAGATATTATTATTTCCACAAAGTAATTCTTTTAATTCAGAATTATTGCTCACGTCAAGAGAACTAAGATTATTATTGCTGCAAATAAGACTTTCAAGTAATAAGTTATTTGAAACATCAAGAGATTCTAATTGATTGGATGCGCAATATAATAATGTTAATTTTTCATTATTTGAAATATCTAATAAAGAAAGATTATTACCATTTACATATAAACTTGTTAATTCACTTAAATTTCCTACCTCAAGTTCAGAAATACTATTATATGAACAATTGATTCCAATTAAATTAGGATTATTTGATAAATCCAATGATGAAATATTGTTTGAAGAACAATCTAATTCTGTCAGATTGGGATTATTACTTAAATTTATATAAGAAATGTTATTATTTCCAAAACGAAGAATACTAAGATTAGGGTTATTACAAACATTCAAGCTATCAATATTATAATTTCCATAACATTCAAAATTTACTAAAGATGCATTATTTGAAATGTTAATTGAATCAAGTTGATTGTATGAACATTCAAAACTTTTCAAGGAGGTATTAGAATCAACATTAATCTCTGTTAAAAGATTATCTGAGCACATTAATTGTTCAAGTAAAATATTATTGTGAATATCCAAATAGTTTAATTCATTATTGCCACACATTAAATATTTTAGATTAGTATTATTACTTACATTCAATTCTTCAATTGAATAGTTATAACTGCAATTGAGCCAATAAAGATTAGAATTATTGCTTACATCAATGGATTCTAAATGATTCCAGTCACAACAAAGCTTCTCCAATAAAGTGTTAGAGCTAACATTAATAAATGATAAATTACAATTCGAACACAATAATTCTTTTAAATTGGCAAAAGCTTCTATTCCAACTAACGAACTTAAATTATAATATGAAACATCGATTATTTCCGCGTTAATTATTTCAGTTTCATCCAAATATCCATCGGCAATATTATTATCTAAATTATCTAAAACATATTGTCTAAAAACAGGATCTGGAAAGTTTGTCTCATTAATTTCTATAGCATCATCAAGATCTGACATTAAAACATTATCATCATAAACAATAGGTTCCTGTTCAACTATAATAGTTTCAATTTCAGCTGGTTCTGGAGTTTCAGGTTCTTCAATAATATCGATATCATTTTCAAAAATAACTTCTTCATATAATGCTTCATCGATAATATCTTCAGAAATAGCAGAAGTACTATTTTCTGCGATATTATTATTCTCAGAAGTTTCAATAGTTTCTAAGTCGTCTTCTGATAAAGTATCATCTTCCGATAATTCGGAAGCTTCATCAGCGATTTCTTCGATATCTAAATCATCGACATCCTCATCAGCTATGACATCAATATCTTCAGAATACTCATCCTCTGAAACAATGTCTTCTTCAGAAACAATTACATCATTTGAAGAGTCGATAAAAACCGGCTCCTCTGCGTGTACTACGTTTGCAAACAAACTAAAGCACATAAGAAATGATAAAAATGTTGCTAATGCTTTCCTTAACTTTCTCATACAGCCTCCTCGCTATCTCCTTCAAAAATAAATAAAAAACCTTGTGGAATTCAATAAATCCACAAGGCTATATTTCGTTATTTTTTTGACAATTGCTTAACATTATATAAGAATCAGTATTAAAACAAAAGAACTCAACTCCACTGATTCTATACATAACATACCCCAATAAACACAATTGCCCTTAACTTCTTATTTGATTATACAAAAAAGAGGGTCAAAGTTCAATAAAAACTGAAGTTCAATTACTAATAATGCTCTCTGCTACCTTTATGCCATCAATCGCAGCAGAAACAATTCCTCCTGCATATCCGGCTCCTTCTCCGCAGGGATAGATTCCTTTAATATTGCTCTCAAATGTTTCATTTCGAAGAATCTTAACCGGAGATGAACTTCTTGCTTCTATACCTGCTATTAAGGGGTTTACAGAAGCATAATCTTTAATAGTATTATCGAAATTCAGCATTCCCTCGACGAAAGAATTATTTATAAATTCAGGATATATATCTGTTAAATCCGACCTTTTCCATTTACCTTTAATAGCTAAATTCGGATCAATATTACATTTTTTGAAATTTATGTCAGAGATTTTATTAATAGTTCTCATAAAAGAATCCAAATCGCACACAGGTATCGAGCCATCACCAGCAATAAAGGCCTTCTCTTCAACTTCACGTTGTAATTTCATTCCTGAAAGTACATCAGAATCATCAAGATCTTCTTTATTAATCTGAACTATTATTGCACTGTTAGCATAGCCTGAATCACGTTTGAATTCGCTCATACCATTTACGCAGAGCCTTTTTTCTTCACTCGATGCATTAACCACATAGCCGCCCGGACACATACAGAACGAATAAACACCTCTGTCTTTACCCTGATAAGTCAGTTTATATGGTGAAGGCTCAAGATTCTCATAAATATCCTCATAGTTTTCACCATATTGAGATTTATCAATAAATGACTGCTCGTGTATTACGCGAAATCCCATAGCGAACGGTTTTGTTTCCATTATAAGCTTGTCAGATAAATATTCTATAGTATCTCTGGAAGAATGGCCTATTGCGAGAATGAGTTTATCGCATGATAAAGATTTTTCTTCATCAGTCAATAAATCTTTTACACGGATTTCTTTTAAAATTCCTTTATCCGCCCTAAAAGATGTAAATTCAGTAGAAAATAAAAATTTAGTTCCTTTACTTTCCAAATCTAATCTGATGTTTTTCACTACATCTCTTAAAACATCAGTACCAATATGAGGTTTGGAATCATAGAGAATGTTTTCATTGGCTCCATATTTAATAAACTGCTTTAAAACATACTCTTTACGTCCTTCTTTGTCTTTTATGCCGGTATTCAGCTTGCCGTCCGAAAATGTACCGGCGCCGCCTTCTCCGAATTGTATATTTGAATTAACATTCAACATTCCGCCATTAAAGAATTTTTCTACATCTTTTATCCTGTCTTCAACCTTTTTACCACGATCAATCAAAGTTACTTTAAAACCTGCTTCTGTTAAAAGTAACGCAACAAAAAGGCCTGCAGGCCCCATACCGCAGACAACAATATCCATATTTTTATTAGTATCTTTTATTATAGGCGGTTTATAACAAGTCGGCTTATAAAAAGATACATTATTATTCTTTTTTATAAGGGATTTTTCATATTTGGCATCAGTTGAGAAAGCTACAGAATAGACGTATTTTATATAAGATTTATCTCTCGCATCAAGCGATTTTTTTAGAATCGAAAAATCTGATATTTCACTGTTTGGGCAATACTTTGAAGAGACATATTCTTTTATGTCGATTTTATGTTTGGCACTGATTTTTATAGAATCGATCTTGATCATAAAAGTATAAAGTCACCTCAAACGAAAACTTAATCTATATCTTTATATATTCCGAGTCTGTGAAGTACCGAATATATCTTTGAACCGAAAGGTATTAACGATAAATCGTATTCATTAACGCCTTTAAGCAATACAAGCGCCGTAAAGTAA
>JAEEGJ010003216.1_pt1 | contig 65438 bp, 56 predicted proteins | sample 8958761 | NCBI WGS metagenome assembly JAEEGJ01 (sample SAMN16246546, study PRJNA631951) | gut metagenome | biome: gut microbiome; feature: rumen; material: RS-attached | host: Bos | place: Iran: Karaj | collected 2018-10 | reverse complement strand
GGATGTTACAGTCGACATTACCCTCGGCTCCAGAGCAGATATCCAGACAGACTAAATCATATTAATTGAATACCTCTTTCAAAAGAACGGGCCTGTGGGCCCGTTCTTTTAAATCGGGGATTTTCCTATTTCCGATGCCCAAAATAGTACATATTTCACTCCGCGGGCATCGAGATTACCAATTTCCCATTTTCCGATGCCTATAATCCCATTTTTCGTACATTTTGAGCATCGAATTTCGGCTTTTTTTATTTTCCGATGCCTCAGGGGACTTTGCTTTAGTCTTACAGGCATCGGAATTCATAAATCCGGTAATTATCGGTGCATTTATGGGCCCTTTACGTGAGATTTGACAAATCGTTCTTTTTTTGCGTAATTGGCAGTATATGTTATAATGAACCCATGAAAAAAGAAATGGGATCTAAAAGATATAAATGGTTTTTACTGGGACTGGGGCTAACTTTAGCCTCAGCCCTTGTTTTTGTGTTTTTGGGAGGAAGAAGCATCTTTATTAACCATGATCAGATGGACGGGGAGATGCTTTGCTATATTCTGGCGGCCAGGCACATGTTTGACGGCTCCGGAATCTATCCGGAATTCATGAATGGTATGGCAAAAACAGCCCTTACTCCACCTGCGCTTTTATTTGTGCCTTTGTTCAGATTTTTCGGCCCTCTGACGGCCTTTATCATAATGCGATATATTGTCATGGCCTTTGGCTATGTGGGCATGTATCTTCTTTTGAAAAAACGCGGCAGCTCATCACTTGTCTCCGCTTCAATCGCCCTCATTTTCGCCTATGCACCCTTCATTCACGTATACGGCTTTTCAATGTACGGAGTTCCCATGCTTGCTTACACTTTCCTTTGCCTTGAGGACAGAGGAGTGGGAGCCCTTAAGGGCAAGAGCTCCCTTAAGTATTTCGGAATCATTATCCTTACTGCCCTTGGCTCATCCCTGGTATTATCGGGCTTTGCCATGCTTGCGGCAGCAGGAATTCATTTTATTTTCCTTCTTTGTAAAAGAGAAAAAACAAGAGCCAGATGGACCTTCTTTGGAGGTGCGGTGCTCTTTATCACATATATTCTTTGTAATTTAAGCTTTGTAAAGCAGATTCTTGGAATCGGTACGGGAGGCTACAAATCTCATAAAGATGAGGTGGTTCTTGTGGCAAAGCCCTTCCTTGATTCCTTTGCCAACGCCTTTCTTTTGGGGGCAGAGCACTCCGGATTTGAGAGAACGCTGATTTTGCTGATGGCTGTCATTGCCGTTATATATGTCGGCGTTATTAAAAAGGAAGGCCGTAATGTCAGACTCATCGCCATCAGACGCACCTTCTTTGCCCTTCTTTTTATGGCAATTATCGCAGCCCTTTACGAGTGTGAACCGGTAGTAAATCTTAGAATGAGCGCCACAGGACCCTTAAGATGGTTCCAGGTTTCAAGAATCGACTGGATAGCACCGGCAATGCTTCTTGTTATGTTAACCGACACCATAGAGCTCCTGCTGGAGAAAAACAGGATTCTTGCGGTGGCTTCAGCCCTTGTGGCCGCATTAACCTTTGCCTTTTTTACCCATGCCGATACCTGGAAGGATAACGCAAAGGTGATACTTGGCAGAGATTCAGCCCTTTTATCCTGGGATGAGTACTATGCGCCCGACGTGTTTGACGAGGCTGCGAAGTTCATCGAGGACACCACAGGGGAGAAGAAAGAGGATTATAAGTGCGTAAGTCTAGGCATGTCTCCGGCGGCAGCCCTTTATAACGGCTTTAACTGTTTGGATGGATATTCCAACAATTATGATGTAGAATACAAGCATGAGTTCAGGAAGATAATAGCCCCCGAACTTGCGAAGAATGATTATATCAGGGCATATTTTGACGAGTGGGGCAACAGGTGCTACCTGTATGCAGCTCAGATCCCCGGATATTTTACTGTGGAAAAAAGCGGTTTCTACTTTGCCGACTACGAGATAGATTCCGGCGCGTTAAAGAATCTTGGCGGAAAGTACCTTTTCTCTGCGGCATATATCGACGGAGCAGAAGATGAGGGGCTTACGCTTTTAACAGATGAGCCTATAGAAACCGATACAAGTTACTATAAATTATATATTTACCAGGTGAATTAGTTTACATAACAAAGGAGTATAAATGTCAGAGACAAACGATAACAACAAGACTGAATATGAAGAAGTCTGCGTCATGTGCCATCGCCCCGAAAGCAAGGCGGGCAAAATGTTCCACCTTCCCGGCGGAATGTGCGTGTGCGATGATTGCATGCATCAGACCATGGATATGATTTCCAAGATGGATCCCGGCACAATGACGGATATTCCCGGCTTTCCCGGAACCATCGGAGGAATGAAAATAAGGGTTGATATGCCCGTGCCTCCCGCAAATGAAGCCACTGTGGAGAAACTTGAGGGGGATTCCAAACCTGAGGGAGAAGAGGGAGATAAGAAGGAAGAGGAGAAGACACCTCATGTCACCGGCATGCCCGGGGGCTTTCCCAACATCAGCTTCCTTAACTTAAACGACATTCAGGACATGTTTCCCAATCGTCGTGCCCCCAAGAAGAAGGCGAAATCTGAGAAGCCTGTAATCAACATCAAGGATATCCCCGCTCCTCACATAATCAAGGAGAAGCTGGACCAGTATGTGGTGGGCCAGGAACACGCAAAGAAGGTTATGAGCGTTGCGGTTTATAACCACTATAAGCGCGTGGCTTCAGGCACAATGGACGAAATCGAAATCGAGAAGTCCAACATGCTTATGATCGGTCCCACAGGCTGTGGCAAAACCTACCTGGTAAAGACCCTTGCAAAGCTTCTTGATGTGCCCCTTGCCATTGCGGATGCCACTTCTTTAACAGAGGCAGGCTACATCGGTGATGACATCGAAAGCGTAATTTCTAAGCTTCTTGCTGCGGCTGACAACGACGTTGACAGAGCCGAGCAGGGCATTGTCTTCATAGATGAGATTGATAAGATTGCAAGAAAGAAGGAGACTCATTCAAGAGACGTTTCCGGCGAGAGCGTTCAGCAGGGTATGTTAAAGCTTTTGGAGGGTGCCGAAATAGAGGTTCCCGTGGGAGCAAGCAGCAAGAACGCCATGGTTCCCCTTGCCACCGTAAACACCAAGAATATCCTCTTTATCTGCGGCGGAGCCTTCCCGGATCTTGAAGAGATTATCAAGGAACGCCTTCACAAGCAGACAGGAATCGGCTTTGGAGCAATCTTAAAGGACGATTTTGATAAGGAAAAAACCATCCTTTCTAAGGTAACGGTTGAGGACATAAGGAAATTCGGCATGATTCCCGAATTTATCGGCCGTCTTCCCATTATCTTCACCCTTGAGGGCCTTGGGAAGGATATGATGGTCAAGATATTAAAGGAGCCCAGGAATGCAATACTTAAGCAGTATCAGAAGCTTCTTGAGCTTGATGAGGTTAAACTGGTATTCGATGACTCGGCTTTGGAGGCAATTGCCCAAAAAGCCCTGGAGCGCGATACCGGCGCCAGAGCTTTAAGATCAATTATCGAGGATTTCATGCTTGATATTATGTATGAGATTCCCAAGGATAAGAATATCGGTACCGTAACCATCACAAAGGATTACATTGAAGGTACCGGCGGTCCCATAATAGAAATCAGGGACGCACTTCCTTTGCCTGAGATTTCTTCCGAAACTGAGCAGGAGTAAAACCTGTAAATCTCTTGAAAACCTGGGCAAAATAGGATTGGGATGAGAAGCCCACATTTGTTGCAACAGTGGATACAGAGTAGTTGGACGTCGACAAAAGATGTTCAGCTGTCTGTATCCTTTTTCTTTGCAGATAATTCATGGGGGATTCACCCAGGAACTTATTGAAGGAGTGTATGAGGTAGAACTTACTCATATGGGTTACCTCCGAAAGCTGCTCTAAGGTAATGGGGTCCATGTAATGAGAGTCAATGTAGCTTTTGGCAATGCTGCATTCCTTGCTTATTCCCGGGTCGTCCCTGGACCTTAAACCCAGGTTCTGATTTACTACAAGATCGTTTATCAGAATTTCAGCCATATCCTTGCAGACAAGTTCCCAGCCCGGAGCCTGTTTCTCAGCTTCGCTTAGAACCATGTCGAGAAGGAAAAGGTAATTTTGCCTGTTTTTGGAAAGATTATAAATGCCATATCCCCTGTTTATGGGCTCTGTATTGAAGACAAATGCCAGATCCTCTATGGCAAAACAAAAATACTCCAGGTGAAACTTGGGGTCCGACTGTATCATGTGAGGAATGTGGGGATTGACGATGACAAGGCAACCTGCCTTAACGGGAAAGGTGGTGCCGTCCAGCAAAAGAGAACCTTTTCCGTCTGCGAAAAAGAAAATTTGGGTAAAATTATGGGAGTGAGACTGATCATCCCACTTCCCTTCGCATTTAATATGATGGATATAGAGCATTTTAAAATTCAGATGCTCTAAAACTTTATCAGAGAAATTAAACTTTCTGGTACTCATATGGTTTATTCCATAGAGTCGTCTTCATTTGCAGCTATGGTTGAAACGAAAGTGGAAACCACACTTGCAACCACACCGAAAATTATAACCAAAAGTCCGCCGCCCAGTAAAAAGAACATTTCAGTTTCCATGAGTATACTTCCTTTCTTACAAGGTTTGTGTTACTTTTATATTAGCACGATGTAGTTGAAAAAACAATCTTGGGGGATAGTTTATGGTTACAATCAGTGTATGCATGATAGTGAAAAATGAGGAGAACACTTTAAGAAAGTGCCTTGACTCACTAAAAGGCCTTTATGATGAGCTTATTATCGTTGATACAGGCTCTACGGATAAGACCAAGGACATAGCGGCGGAGTATACCGATAAGGTCTTTGATTTTACCTGGGTGGATGATTTCGCCGAGGCAAGAAACTTCGCTTTTGCCAAGGCTACCATGGATTACATTTATTCAGCCGATGCAGACGAGACCTTGGATGAGGCTAACAGAAAGCAGTTCGCCATCCTTAAGGAAGTTCTCATGCCTGAGGTTGAGGTTGTTCAGATGCGTTACGGCAATCAGCTGGAAAACGGCAGTGTCTACAACTATGATGAGGAGCTTAGACCCAAGCTCTTTAAGCGCCTTAGAACCTGGACCTGGATTGAACCTGTACATGAAACCGTAAGAATAGATCCCGTGGTTTTTGACAGCGATATAGTAATCACCCATAAACAGGAGGAGATGCACGCTGAGAGAGACCTGAGAATCCTTAGGAAGGAACTGGAGAAGCGGGGAGCTTTATCCGTAAGGCTGACGGACATGTACGCAAGGGAGCTCTACATGGCAGGCACGAAGGAGGACTTTGAGGGGGCGGCAGCCTACTTTGAAGCCATTGCAAAGAACAACGAAGTCATCTCGGAGATGATTCTTGATGCCTGCGCTGTAATGGTCAGATACCACAACATATTGGGGCAGCCAATATCATCATGCACATATGTGGGGATAGCCGAGGATCTGGGTGGCTGTTCAGAGGTGTATCTTGAGCTTGCCAAATACTATAAAGAGGCCGGAGAGTACGATAAAGCCAGGGAATTTTGCAAGAAGGCAAAGGAGGCTGAACCGGTTCTGGACCTTAGATCCTGGAAAGAAATTCCCGATGAATTGTTGACCTCGATGGTCAAAATGTGATAAGGTTTATATGCTATAAAAATAATGAATGACCTTCTTTTGAGGAAACGTGGATCGTTTGTTCAAACGGAGGTTATTTTTATGCCCGATTTTACGCGCTTTCTTGAGGACCTCAACACAAAGTTGCAAAATAATACTACATATTGTGGTCTGAAAGAACTCTATATACTAATTAAGGAATATTGTATTTCCCATCCGGAAATAATAAAGGCTCTGATTCTGATTCTTTCTGCGGCGGTGATTCATGACCTGATTACGTCGATTTATACCGTGGAGGTATCCGGAAATAACGGAAACGGAGAGAGTATAAGCCTTGGAAGGGTAATGCTAAGGCGGGGCTTTGGAGGCTACAGAATAAGAATACCGGAATCCATTCTTAATAAATGCGACATTCCTGTGTACAGACTAAGGTTTAAAAAGATACTTTTGCCCCGCATAAGAAATGCCGAATTAATCGCCTTCAGTGAGGGAAAAACAGGCATTTTCACAATAGATGAAAGTATAGACTTATGTTTGTAGTCATGATAAAATAATCCTTTGAAAAACCTACATTTTAAGGGAGATATAAGGCAATGAGCTATGAAGCAAATGTAAGGCGTGTCACTCCGTATGTTCCCGGAGAACAGCCCAAAGAGAAGAACATTATTAAGCTTAACACCAACGAGAACCCCTATCCTCCGGCACCCGGTTGGAGGGAAATCGTTAACACCATCGACGAGGATGCCTTCAGAAAGTATCCGGATCCCCTGATTACAGATCTTACACATGCCATTGCCGCTTACCATAAAGTTGATATAGATAAGGTTTTTGTGGGAATCGGATCCGATGATGTTCTGGCCACCGCATTTTTAACCTTGTTTAATTCTGAGAAACCTGTGATTTTTCCTGATATCACATATTCATTCTATGATGTGTGGGCAGATGTTTTCAGAATCCCTTATAAGACAATTCCTCTGGATGAGAACTTCAGAATTAAGGCGGAGGATTACAATATTCCAAACGGCGGTATTGTAATCGCGAACCCCAATGCCCCTACGGGAATTCTGGAGAGTGTTGATTTTATCGAAGGAATCATAAAGGCCAATCCCGATTCGGCGGTAATCGTTGATGAGGCTTATATTGATTTTGGCGGGGAGAGCTGCCTTCCTTTGATTGATAAATATGAGAATCTTCTGGTGGTAAGGACCTTCTCCAAGTCCCGCTGCATGGCAGGACTTCGAATCGGTTACGCCATTGGAAACGTGAAGATGATTAAGTTCATCTCCGATGTAAAGTTCTCCATTAACTCATACACTTTGAACACTCCCACAATTGCTCTGGGCCTTGCGTCTTTAAGAGACAACGAGTACTTCGAGGAGTGCTGCCAGAGGGTCATCGCAACAAGGGAGAGGGCCGAGGAGCAGCTTATTAAGCTTGGCTTTACATCAACCAATTCCTATGCAAACTTCCTCTTCGTATCCCATAAGGAGAAGAAGGCGGAGTACATTTTTGAGGAATTGAAAAAACGAAAAATCTACGTGCGCTACTTTAAGAAACCCCGTATCGACAATTATTTACGTATCTCAATCGGAACGGATGACGAGATGGAGAAACTGGTAGAGGCACTTAAGGAAATAGTTTAGGAGGCAATTTTTTAATCATGGATTTTATTAAGCTTATTCTCAAAGGTATGGTCATGGGTGTGGCCAACATTATCCCCGGAGTCAGCGGAGGCACCATGGCGGTATCCATGGGAATATATGACAAACTGATTCACTGTATCACACACCTTTTCAAGGAATTTAAGAAGAGCATTATCTTCGTTCTTCCTATTGTAATCGGTATGGGAATTGCCATCGGAGGACTTTCCTTCGTTATTCCCGTTCTTTTCGAGAAGTTCCCCATGCCCACAACGGTTTTCTTCATCGGTTTGATCCTTGGAGGAATCCCCATTGTATTTAAGAAGACAAAGGGCAACAAGTTTAAAGTGGGATATGCCATCGCATTCCTTGCATTCTTTGCACTTGTTATCGGAATGGCACTTCTTGGAGAAGCAGAGGGCGTTACAAGAGACGTTACCCCTTCCTTTACCAATGTGATTATTCTTTTCTTCATCGGAATCATCGCTTCTGCAACAATGATTGTTCCCGGAGTCAGCGGATCAATGATCTTACTGGTTCTTGGCTACTATAATCCGGTAATTACCGCTATCAAGGATTTCCTTTCAGCCCTTGCTCATTTTGATACTGCAGGAATCTTAAGAGGAATCGGAATTCTCCTTCCCTTCGGTATCGGTATTATCGTTGGTATATTTGCAATTGCCAAACTTATCGAGATGCTCTTTGAGAAGTTCCCTCAGTACACCTACTGGGCAATCATCGGACTTCTTGTGGCTTCCCCCATTGCTGTATGGATGGCAGGAGACATGGGAGTTATCGGTATCGGCGCAATTATTGCAAGTGTAATTGCTTTGGCGGCAGGATTTGTTATTTCCATGAAACTGGGAGAATAGTAAATGGAAGCTTATCAGGGCTTAGCTGATGTCTATGACGAGTTCATGGACGAAACCCCGTACGAACTATGGCGGGACAGAATAATTGATCGAATTGAAAAATACGGAATCTCCAAACCTAACAGGTTTACAGGGGACATGGACACTGCGGGCGAAGAGGAAATCTTAGAGTCCGAAAAGAACCTTGTCCTTGATTTGGGCTGCGGTACCGGAACTCTGACTGAACTTCTTTACGAGAAGGGCTATGACATGATAGGAGTTGATAACTCCTATGAAATGCTTACCAAGGCTTTTCTTAAGAAGGAGGAAAGCGGAAGCGATATTCTCTATCTTTCACAGGATATGAGGGATCTGGACCTTTACAGCACCATAGGAACCGTGGTGAGTGTTTGCGATTCCGTGAATTATATTACGGATGAAGAGGAACTCTTAGGGGTATTTAAGAGTGTAGAGAATTATCTTTTTCCGGGCGGAATTTTTATTTTCGACTTCAACACACTTCACAAGTACAGGGATGTTATAGCGGATTCCACCATTGCCGAAGACAGAGATGACTGCAGTTTTATCTGGGATAACTTCTTCGATGAGGAGACGGGAATCAACGAGTACGACCTGACCATCTTTGTGAAGCAGGACAATGATTTATATAAGAAAATCACCGAGACTCATTATCAGAAGGGCTATACCATAAAGACCATGCTTGATCTTATAAAGAAGGCGGGATTAGAAGTTCTTGAGACAATGGATTCCGACACTGAGGATATGGCTTCGGAAGAGTCAGAGAGAGTCATGGTGGTTGCTAAGAAAGTAGGATAGACATGGCAGATTATATGGTAAGAGCCACAGCGGCAAATGCCTCCATCAGAGCATTCGCCTGCACCACAAGAGAAACGGTTGAGGCTGCGAGACAGGCACACAATACTTCCCCTGTTGTATCAGCGGCTTTGGGACGTCTTTTAAGCGCAGGAGCCATGATGGGCAGCATGCTTAAGGGCGATAAAGATATTTTGACTTTGATTATAAAGGGTACAGGCCCTGCAAAGGGAGTAACCGTTACCGCAGATTCAAAGGGTAATGTCAAAGGTTACCCCATTAATCCCTGGGTTGTTATCCCTGCCAATAGTAAGGGTAAGCTTGATGTGGCAGGAGCCCTTGGAAGCGGTGTACTTACAGTTATTAAGGACATGGGCTTAAAGGAGCCCTACTCAGGACAGGTTGATTTACAGACATCTGAGATTGCTGAGGATTTGACCTATTATTTCGCAACCTCCGAGCAGGTGCCTTCAGCTGTGGGACTTGGAGTATTGATGTCCCATGAGAATACAGTCAAGCAGGCAGGGGGCTTTATCATTCAGCTCATGCCCTTCACAAGCGATGAAACCATTGCAAAACTTGAGGAGAATCTTGCGAAGGTTGACAGCGTAACCTCTCTTCTTGACAAGGGACTTACACCTGAAGAGCTTCTTCGAACCGTTCTCGAGGGCTTCGATGTGGAAATTAACGACACAATGCCCGTTCAGTTCCACTGTGACTGCTCTAAGGAGAAGGTTGAGAAGGTTCTTATCAGCATCGGCAAGAAGGATTTGCAGGAGATGATTAACGACGGCAAGGATGTTGAGGTAAATTGCCAGTTCTGCAACAAGAATTATAAATTCAGCGTGGAAGAGCTGAAGAAACTTTTGGTTAAGGCTAAGAAGTAGATTATCTGGTTTTTACCGAGTATATGATTGGAGGGTTAGGATGAAGTACGGTTTTGTGAAGGTGGCAGCAGTCACACCGGAAGTAAAGGTTGCGGACGTGGATTTCAACGTGGAAAGCATTATGGCTGAAATCGATAAGTGCGCCGCAAAGCATGTTAAGGTTATGGTGTTCCCTGAACTTTGCATTACGGGAGCAACCTGCAGGGATTTGTTCCTGCAAAAAACTCTTATATCCTCAGCCCTTGATGGACTTAAGAAGATTAAATGGCATTCAAAGGACGTGGATGCTTTGATAGTTGTGGGCCTGCCTCTTAAGAAAGAGGGAAAGCTTTATGACGTGGCAGCGGTGATCAACAGGGGAGATGTCCTTGGTTTTGTCCCCAAGACGGTTCTTAGTAATCACGGCGAATTCAATGATTCCAGGTGGTTTGCTTCAGGTGAAGAAATCATGGGATATGTGAGCTTCGACGGTGACGAGGTCGCCATCGGAACCAATCTTTTGTTTAACACAGAGACCGTGGAGGATTTGGTTGTTGCCTGTGAAATCGGAAACGAGCCCGCCCTGGCGGAGACACCTTCCGTAGCCCATGTTCAGGCAGGGGCAACTCTTATCCTTAATCCTCAGGCAACGGCTGAGATTGTGGGAAGAACGGAGTTTAGAAGAAATACGGTGGCTTCCCTTTCAGGACGTCTTGCATGTGGATATGTGAGTGCCGGAGCCGGCTTTGGCGAGTCCACCACAGATTTCGTTTACGGCGGTCAGAGACTTATTGGAGAGTGCGGTGATATTCTGGCTGAGAGCGAGTTATATGGATATGGCGCTCTGGTTTCTGATATTGATGTGGAGAGGATTGCGGCGGAAAGAATTCGCTCCTCGGTATTTGACGCTTTTGAAGATGACGATTATTTAAGATTACCTTTCTATATAAAGAGTGAAGATACACTTCTTGACAGATTCTATTCGAAGACGCCCTTCATTCCCTGTCCTACATGTGTAAGGGGAGATCGCATGAAGGAAATCTTTGACATTCAGTGCATGGGACTTAGAAAGAGATGCTTAAGTGCGGGAGTTAAGAAGCTTCTAATCGGCATTTCCGGCGGCCTTGATTCAACTCTGGCTTTCCTTGTGGCAATTCACACTGCTGATTTACTTGGCTTGTCAAGGGAAGATGTTATTGCCGTTACCTTGCCCTGTTTTGGAACCAGCGAGAGAACCCATAACAATGCAATTAAGCTTTGTGAGAGCCTGGGAGCAACCTTTAAGGAAGTAAACATAAAGGATTCGGTGCTTTCACACTTTAAGGATATAGACCAGCCCTTCGATAAGCACGATGCGGCCTTCGAGAATGCACAGGCAAGAGAACGTACTCAGGTTCTTATGGATATGGCCAACCAGTGCGGCGGCCTTGTTGTGGGTACGGGAGATTTGTCGGAGCTGGCTCTGGGCTGGGCAACCTACAACGGTGACCACATGTCCATGTACTGCGTAAACGGCGATATCACAAAGACCACAGTCAGAGCCATTGTTAAGTGGTATGCGGATATGTGTGATAAGGATGAGACAGCGGATGTATTAAATGACATTATCGATACTCCGGTTTCTCCTGAGCTTCTTCCTCCCACAGAGGGTGAGATTTCACAAAAGACAGAAGAGTTACTTGGACCTTACGAGCTCCATGACTTCTTCTTATACTATACGGTGCGCTTTGGCTTCACTCCTGCTAAGATTAAGTATCTTGCCCGAGTGGCCTTTAAGGAAGAGTACGACGAGGCCTTGATAGAGAAGTGCCTTGGCACATTCCTTAAGCGCTTCAGAACACAGCAATTCAAGCGCTCCTGCCTGCCTGACGGCCCTGCCGTGGGCACTGTGGGACTTTCCCCCAGAGGTGGCTTCATGATGCCCTCCGACGCCGGGGACTGGACGAAATAGGGTAACGGACAGCTTTTGGGCATCGCAATCTGCGAAAACGCAAATCCCGATGCCCGAAATCCATATAAGTGCAACTTCCGGGCATCGCAATCCGCAAAATTGCAAATCCCGATGCCCAAAATCCATATAAGTGCAACTTCCGGGCATCGCAATCCGTGAAATTACGAAATCCGATGCCTGAATGGCTCCGAAAGCATGATTATGAGCATCGATAAATGAAAATAGAATTATCTCGATGCATTTATAATTCTTCTTGTATGTGTTGAGTATCATTCATGTTTATAAAGGGGAAGGCTAAGCGACGAAGGGGATTGCTTTAGATAGGAAATGTGATATAATATATGCATAAAAGGTGCCACCGATAGACGGCTGGTCCCGTTATATGTTAGGTTTTTTAGCAACCGTCACATATTAGGGTATGTGGCGGTTATTTCTTTGCCTTGGAATTGTGCTTACCATGCGTGTACCCAAGGCTATAAAAAGTCGCGCATAGCGCGAGAACAGCAATTAGATCACTGATAGTTAGCATATTCAAGTCCCTCCATTTTATATTTCCCGATGAGGGATTTCTATATAAACAGAGGTCTCAGTCCTCTGACAAAGGACCAACCGCCTACCGTTATGGTGGCAACCAATATAATTGTAGCAAACATAAGTTCGAAAATCAAGTACACAGTAATTCATTTCTGCTTGTTTATATGGTATCTGCCATGCGAAATGAGTCAACCCTGCGAAGCACCGTTTCACGGCTTTGGGGTTGACTCATTTCACATAGGCAGATAAAATCGTCATCAAGCAGGAATGAATTAGTGGGCTGTGACTTACAGCCAAATGGTAGGGGGAAAGAAGGGTGAGATACAATGAATAAACCACAAATGATTATTTTTGACTACGGACAGACACTTGTGGCGGAAGAACCTTTTGACGGAATAAAAGGAACTGCTGCTGTTATGCAGTATGCTGTAGAAAACAAATATAACCTTACGCCTGAACAGATTCAACAGGAAGCCGATGCTATAAATCAGGAACTTAAACGATTTGACCCTGCTACGAGGGCTAAGAATACTGTAGAAATACCAAATCATATGTTTACAGGATATTTATATGAATATCTTGGTATAAAGATTGACTTGTCGGCAGAGGAAATTGATCGCATATTCTGGGATGCTGCATCGCCGGGGAAACCCACAGAGGGGCTGCCGGAGTTTCTTGAGTATCTTTATGACAATCAAATAAGAGCCGCGGTGCTTAGCAATATTACATATGCGGGCTCTGTTGTATCAGAACGCATCAATCGTCTTCTTCCTGATAATCATTTTGAATTTATTTTGGCTACCAGCGAGTATCTTTTCAGAAAGCCTCATAATAGAATTTTTGATCTTGCGTTGAAAAAAGCGGGGTTAAAGCCTAAGGATGCGTGGTATATCGGTGATAATTATGCTTGCGACGTGGTGGGCGCAAGAAATGCAGGATTATTTCCTGTATGGTATAAAGGCGCGGTGGATTTTGAGCAACCAGATTTCAAAGGTGTACTGACTATAACGAATTGGAATGAATTAAAAAATTATATAAACACCCCTTGACATTCTCTCAGGGGGTGTTATACTTTACTTGAACATATGAATAGTTGTTCATATGTTAAAACAAATCAAACATGGTGATAACAAAGCAACAAAGCCATGAACAAAAGGTAATATCAACAAAACATATTAGGTTAAATGAAAGGATAGATGAAACTATGAAGAAGACTTACAAGATTGACGTTGACTGTGCTAACTGTGCAGAGAAGATGCAGGAAGCTGCAAGAAAGACCAAAGGTGTAAAGGATGCAGTTGTAAACTTCATGGCACTTAAGATGAACGTTGAGTTTGAAGAGGGCGCTGACGAGAAGACAGTTATGGCAGACGTTCTTAAGAATTGTAAGAAAGTAGAGGATGATTGCGAAATCTTCATGTAAGAGGTAGCGATATGAGCAGGAAGCAAAAGAAATCATTAATAAAAATATTGGTTGCAGGGGCACTTGCCCTTGCAGTCAATTTAATTCCATATGAGGGGCTGCTTGAAGGTGCACCGGAAATTGCGGTGAAACTTATCAAAGCGGTCCTTAATCTTATCCCATATCTGATTGTGGGATATGAAACCATTAAGAAGGCAGTCAGAGGAATCATGAAGAAGCAGGTCTTTGATGAGCATTTCTTAATGGCGGTTGCCACGGTGGGTGCCTTCGCCCTGGGTGAATACTCCGAAGCTGTGGCAGTTATGCTTTTCTACCAGATTGGTGAGCTGTTTGAAAGCTACGCAGTCGGCAAAAGCAGAAGAAACATCTCAAATCTTATGGATATAAGACCCGATTACGCCAATGTTTTGGAGAACGGTGAACTTGTGAAAAAGGATCCCGACGAAGTGGCAATCGGAAGTTTGATAAAGATTCTTCCCGGTGAAAAGGTTCCCATTGACGGAATCATCACCGAGGGAAACTCCACTCTTGATACCTCAGCCCTTACGGGAGAAAGCGTTCCAAGAGAAGCCCTTGAAGGCGATGAAATCATCAGCGGATGCATTAACCTAACAGGTGTTATTACAGTAAAAACCACCAAGGAATTTGGCGAATCCACCGTTTCAAAGATTCTGGAGCTTGTGGAGAATGCCAGCTCAAGAAAGTCCAAATCAGAGGCTTTCATTTCAAAGTTTGCCAAGGTTTACACCCCAATTGTCTGTTATGCAGCCCTGGCCCTTGCCATCCTTCCTCCTATTGTTTTAATGATTATGGGCCGGGATGCAAACTGGGGTGAATGGATTTACAGAGCTTTATCATTCCTGGTAATCAGCTGTCCTTGTGCATTGGTAATCAGCATTCCCCTTAGCTTCTTTGGAGGTATCGGCGGAGCCAGCAGAGAAGGCGTCCTTGTAAAAGGGTCCAACTACTTGGAGGCTCTTGCCAATGTAAAATATGTGGTCTTTGATAAGACCGGTACTCTTACAAAGGGCGTATTCAAGGTAACTGATGCTGTTCCCATGAAGGATTGGGTTGAAAAGAGCGAGCTTATAAGAATGGCTGCAGGAGCCGAGGTTTATTCCTCTCACCCCATAGCATTAAGTCTTATCGATGCCTGCGACGTTAAACCCAGCCAGGAAGATACCAAAGATGTCAAAGAGATTCCCGGTCACGGCCTTGAAGCAGTGGTTAAGGGAGACAAAATCGCTGCGGGAAATGCCAAACTCATGAAGTCCATGAATTTAAGCGTTCCCGATATATCTGAGGCAGGTACAATCGTTCACGTAGCCAAGAACGGCGAGTACGTTGGTTATGTTATAATCAGTGATGAGATTAAAGAAGGTTCTGCCGAGGGAATCGACGGACTTAAGAAAACCGGCGTAAGCAAGAGCGTAATGCTTACAGGTGACGCCAAGAAAGCCGCAGATGCTGTGGCAAAGAAGCTTGGAATTACCGAATACCACGCAGAACTTCTTCCCGAAGACAAGGTTAATAAGGTTGAGGAACTCTTATCAAATAAGGGCGAGAACGAAATCTTAGCCTTCGTCGGAGACGGAATCAACGATGCTCCCGTACTTTCAAGAGCGGATGTGGGAATTGCCATGGGTGCCATGGGAAGCGATGCGGCAATTGAGGCTGCAGACGTTGTTCTTATGGATGATGATCCCAGGAAGATTTCCAAGGCCATCAGAATCGCCAGAAAGTGCATGAGAATCGTTTATGAGAATATCTGGCTTGCCATCGGAATCAAGGTTGCCTGCCTTATCTTAAGCGCCTTGGGTATAGCCAATATGTGGCTTGCGATTTTTGCAGATGTAGGAGTTATGGTTCTGGCAGTATTAAATGCCATCAGAGCCTTGAATGTTAAGAGGGTATAAAAATGTCAAAAGCAAACAAAACCATGCCGAATGAAACGGAACTTTACGATCTTGCCGATCTTTTTAAGGTTTTCGGAGATTCCACCAGATTAAAGATACTTTTCGTGCTTTTTGAAGGAGAATCCTCCGTGGGGGATCTGGCTACGTCACTTAACATGACCCAGTCAGCCATTTCCCACCAGCTCAAAATCCTTAAGGTAAATAAGCTGGTAAACTCAAGAAGAGACGGAAAACTGATTTTCTACTCTCTTGCGGATGATCATGTGAGAAGCATCATTGCGCAGGGAAGAGAGCATATCGAGGAGTAATTTGTATGAAAGAATATGACGTTACAGGTATGGCCTGTGCCGCATGCGTCGCCCGAGTTGAGAAGGCCGTCAACGGTGTTTCCGGGGTAAACACGTGCAGCGTCAGCCTCCTTACAAACTCCCTGGGAGTTGAAGGAGACGTAAGTGATGAAGAGATAATTAAAGCAGTTGAGGAGGCAGGCTACAAGGCCTGCCTTCACGTGGATAAACCCATAAGCCTTGAGAAGGAGGATGAGCCTGCCAAATCAGAGACACGAGTTATGGTTGAAAGACTCTTCGTTTCCCTGGGACTTCTTCTGATTCTCATGTATTTTTCCATGGGAGTCATGATGTTTAATTTCCCGGTTCCTGCGGCTTTGGCCCACGGGACTTTGGCTCACGAGCTGGTTCAGATTGTGCTTTGCCTGGCCATTATGATTATCCACAGAAGATTTTTCATAAGCGGGTTTAAAAGCGCAAGACACCTGGCCCCAAACATGGATACTCTGGTGGCCATGGGCAGCGGAATTTCCTTTGTGTACAGCCTGATTCTTGTGATTTTTAAGATAGACGGTGAGGTATACTTCGAGTCTGCCGCAATGATTCTTGTGCTTATTAGCGTTGGTAAAACCTTAGAAAGCTACTCTAAAGGAAGGACCACCGATGCCTTAAAGAGTTTAATTGCCATGTCTCCAAAGACCGCACACGTTATAAGGGACGGAGAAGAACTTACCGTTGCGGCGGATGTTGTAAGGCGTGGCGAAATCTTTATTGTAAAGCCCGGAGAGAGCATCCCGGTTGACGGTATCGTAAAAGAGGGAACAAGCTCTGTTAACGAGTCCTCCCTGACAGGCGAGAGCATGCCCGTCACCAAAGCGGTGGGCGACAATGTTTCTGCCGCCACCATCAATCAACTTGGGACAATTACATGCGAAGCCACAGCAGTAGGAAATGACACTGTTTTTGCCGGAATAATCAAAATGGTCCGGGAGGTATCCGCCACCAAGGCGCCTATACAGCGATTGGCGGATAAAGTAGCGGGTGTTTTCGTTCCGGTGGTTATAGGAATTGCAGCCTTAACTTTCGCAGCCTGGATGATAGGCGGTGCTGAGATTGGGTACGCTTTGACCAGAGCCATCACAGTCCTTGTCATAAGCTGCCCCTGTTCTTTGGGCCTTGCCACCCCTGTTGCCATAATGGTGGGCAACGGCATGGGAGCCAAGAGAGGAATTTTGTTCAAAACAGCAGCCGCTCTTGAAATGGCAGGACGAATTGATGTGGTGGCCCTTGATAAGACAGGTACCGTAACCAAGGGAGAACCTGCGGTTACTGATATTTACGTGAATGAAAAAGACACAGACAGGGACATTTTCCTGGCAGTTGCAGGTGCTCTTGAAAAAAGAAGCGAGCATCCCCTTGCCACGGCAGTCCTTTCATATATCGGAGACATGGAGGTTCCGGATGTAACAGGCTTTGAGGCCATTCCCGGAAAGGGACTTAAGGGCCTTATCCATGACGATGACGCAGAAGCTGATATTGAAGTTTACGCGGGTAGCGCTGCCTACATAGGGGAGATTCTTGAAATTGAACCTGAGGCTTTGAAGTTTGTAGAGGAAATGCAAAGGGAGGGAAAGACTCTCCTTGTATTTGCCACATCTGATTTCCTTCTCGGAGCCATGGCCTGCGAGGATCCCATTAAGGAAGATTCCGCTGAAGCCATCAGAGAGTTAAATGACATTGGTGTCAGAACTGTTATGCTAACGGGAGATAACGAAGGCACCGCAAGAATCATTGCGGACAGAGCAGGAATCAAAGAAATAAAGGCCGGCCTTCTGCCCGGTGACAAATCTGGAGCGGTTGCATCACTTCAGGAAAAACATGACAAGAATGTCACAAAAGTTGCCATGGTGGGAGACGGAATTAACGATTCTCCCGCGCTTAAAGCCTCCGATCTTGGAATGGCGGTAAAGAGCGGAACCGATATAGCAATGGATGCGGCGGATGTTGTTCTTATGAACAATTCTCTTAAGCAGATTGTTACGACCATAAGGCTTGGCCGTGCCACCATGACAAATATAAAGGAGAACCTTTTCTGGGCTTTCTTCTATAACTGTATAGGAATTCCTTTGGCTGCCGGCGTTTTAATTCCTCATTTCGGAATTGAACTTCCTCCCATGTTTGGAGCCGCCGCCATGAGCCTTTCCAGCTTCTGCGTCTGCATGAACGCCCTCCGCCTTAACCTGAAGAAAATCTGATGTGCAATCTGGGCCTGTCCCCAAACTGCACATCGGCCCGACCAATACAACGCGTCCGACATTTTGTAAAATATACTTGACAAAATGTCGGACGCGTTGTAATGTATCATCGTAAGCTTACAGACGGGGATGTATAAAACACGTAATTAATTCGGAAAAGAGGAGAGAACATGATAGAGATTAATGGCCTTACTAAGATATATAAGCTTAGTGCCAAGAAGAAAAAAGAACTGAAAACAAACAAGAATGTTAAGATTGCTGTCAACGATTTATCTCTTGTGGCTGAGGACGGACAGATAACTGTTCTCCTGGGACCCAACGGTGCAGGCAAGACCACAACACTTCGTAATGTATCTACCTTGCTTACCCCCACCAAGGGATACATTAAGGTAAACGGTCACGACACAGTGAAGGAAGCTCAGAAGGTAAGAGATTCCATCTGTTTCTTGACCAATGAGATAAAGCTTGACGAGCACTTTACTGTAGATTACCTTTTTACATTTTTCGGAAGAATCAAGAATCTCGACGATGCAACCATCGAGAAGCGTAAGAAGGAACTGTTCGAAACCTTCGATATGAGCGATTTCAAGGACAAGAGAATCGAGGAGCTTTCAACAGGTATGAAGCAGAAGGCTTCCATCGTAGTTAACCTTGTTAACGATCCTGAGGTGGTAATCTTCGATGAGCCCACATCCGGCCTTGATATCGTAACCGCAAGAAGTGTGCTTGACTACCTTAAGAAGCTTAGAAATGAGGGCAAAACCGTCATCGTCTCCACTCACATCATGAGTGAGGCTGAGAAGCTGGCTGACAAGGTGGCAATGATTATCGGCGGTCGCAAGGTTATTGAGGGAACCATTCCCGAAATCCTTGCTAAGACCCAGACTGCTGACCTTGAGGATGCATTCTTTAAGCTTTATATGGAGAATAACTGCTCCGAGAAGGGGGATAAAAATGAATAAAATAGCTTTAATTGTAAGAAAAGAATTATACAGAGTTTTTGGTGACAAGAAGATGATTATGGGTCTTTATGTAATTCCTGTAATTGTCACCGTAGCAATTTACGTACTGATTGGTAAGATGACAAGTGTTATGGCAAATGATATTGAGAAGCACACAAGCCTTGTTACCATAGCCAACGCTACAGATGACTTTAAAGACGCTGTTGAGAACAGCGGTTTTTCCCAGAATGCACAGATTAACTACATCGATGATGCAACCTACGCCGATAAGAAGGCATCCCTTGACGAGGAGGTCAAGAATTCCGACATGGACCTGGTGGTTTGCTTATCCGCTGATTTTGAGGAAGTTGCCGATGAATATGCAGCCGGCGGAAGCGTAATGCCCGGTATGGATATTTACTATAACGATACCAACAATTACTCAAGCAAGGCCTATTCCGTGTTCAACAATACTGTGCTTGAAACCTATAAGAACAGCCTTTTGACCGAGCGTTACGGTGATGTGGATTATCTCAGCGTTTTCAATATCAATACAGAGAACATCTGCAAGGAATCCATGGCAAATACCCAGTTCATCAGAATGATGCTTCCTTACATGGTAATCATGCTTCTCTTTGCCGGAGTAATGAGTGTCGGAGTAGACGCCATTGCAGGTGAGAAAGAGCGTGGAACTTTGGCAAGCATGCTTATATCCCCTGTTAAAAGAAGCGAGATTGCAGCAGGTAAGCTTATAGGTATGGCAATCTTATCATCTATTTCTGCCGTAGTTACTACCGCATCCATGGTATTGGCTTTTTCCTTCATGGGAAGCGATTCCACCCTTTCTGGAATCGGATTCGGAGGAGTTTCCTTCAGCGCACTTCAGATTGTGGAGCTTCTTCTTATCATGCTTGCCCTTGTGCTTTTCTATGTAAGCCTTGTGGCTCTTGTGGCCGTATATTCAGGAAATACCAAGACTGCAAGCTCAGCTATATCACCTATTTATCTGGTGATTATTGCTCTTGGCATGGTAACCATGTTCAGAACAGGAACCGACACACCTACCTATCTTTACGCCGTTCCTGTATATGGCAACGCCCTTGCAGTGGGAGATGTTTGCTCCGGTGAGCTTACTCTCGTAAACTTCCTTGTAAGCTTTGTGGGCACCACAGCAATCGCAGGCATTATCACAGCCCTTGTTACCAAGGCTTTCAACAACGAGAAACTTATGTTCAACGCCTAGAACATAATATGATATAATCAATGTGACAATTGGGGACAGGCCCCAACTGTCACATTCTTTATGTAAAGGATATTTTGGATGAGATTTTTGATTACAAATGATGATGGAATAATGGCTCACGGAATTGCGAGGTTAGCGGAGGCAGCCAAGAAATTCGGAGAGGTGTGGGTGGTGGCACCTGCCCATCAAAGAAGCGCTGCAAGCCACTCGGTTACCTTGAGAGAGCCACTTGACGTATATCCTGTACCTGATTTTCCCGTGGAGGGAGTCAGGGCTTTTTCATGCTCTGGGATGCCTACTGACTGCGTGAGAGTAGGAAGTCTTAACGTTATGCCGGCGCTGCCCGACGTGGTTTTGTCCGGAATCAATCTGGGCTTTAACCTGGCTGCGGACATTCAGTATTCCGCCACAGCCGGAGCGGCTTTTGAGGCGGCTTTCCAGGGCTATCACGCCATTGCGGTTTCTGAGGGCTTTGATGATCCCCACGAGGTGACGGACCACTATCTGGAGGAAATCCTTGAGAAGCTTATCCACACCCCACTTCCCGCAGGCCACATTCACAACGTCAACTTCCCCCAGTGCAAGCTTTCCGAGTGCAAGGGAATTCTGTGGGACCGAACCGTCTCGCCCAACATGTACTACAAGGATCACTACAATGTCATCGAAGAACTTCCAAACGGCGGCATCCGCTACATGATTGAGGGAGTTCCCAGACTTATCGCCGAGGAGGGCAGCGACTTCAGAGCAATTCTTGACAACTACGTTTCCATCGGCATCGTAAACAACATTGGATATTAGGTAAAAGCGCATGTATCTCATGCGCTTTTATTAAATGTTTATAAACTGGACCTTGACACAAAAAAGTGTGTTATAATATCAAGGCATGCATTTAGGGAAACCAATTTGGAGAGGTTATATACATGGAAAGAAATGAAATCAGAGCAATGATGGAGAAGGCTTACAAGGAGAACTTCGGTGAGGAAGCTCCCAAGGAGTGGTACTTCGCTCCGGGCAGAGTTAACCTTATCGGCGAGCACACCGACTATAACGGCGGACATGTTTTCCCCTGTGCATTAACCATCGGAACCTACGGAATGATTAAGAAAAGAGCGGACAGAACCTTAAGATTCTTCTCCGTTAACTTCCCTGACAAGGGTGTGGTTGTAACATCTTTAGATGAACTTAATCCCAAGTCCGAAGAGGGCTGGACTGCATATCCAAAGGGCGTGTTCTGGACATTCATTTTAAATAAATATGAGATAAATCAGGGCGCTGACATCTTAATCTGGGGAGATATTCCTGCAGGAAGCGGCCTTTCATCATCTGCATCCGTTGAGGTTCTCACCGGAACAATGATTAGAGATACCTACGGTTTTACCAATGTAACCGGAGTGGACCTTGCGAAATTCGGTCAGTATTCGGAGAATAACTACAACGGCCTTAGCTGCGGCATCATGGATCAGTTTGCTTCTGCCATGGGCAAGAAGGACTGCGCAATTTTCCTTGATACAAATACTTTGGAGTATGAGCATGCACCGGTTAAGCTTTCTGATGCCAAGATTGTCATCACCAACTCAAAGGTTAAGCACAGCCTTGTAACCAGTGCCTATAACGACAGAAGAAGAGAGTGCGAGGAGGCCTTAAAGGACCTTCAGAAAGTGGTTGATATTAAGACTCTCGGAGATTTGACAGAGGAAGAGTTCGAGGCCCACAAGGATGCAATCCGGGATGAGATTAATAAGAAGCGTGCAAAACACGCAGTTTACGAGAACAGAAGAACCATCAAGGCTGTGGAAGCTTTGAAGGCCAATGATATAGAAACATTCGGAAAGCTCATGAACGCCTCCCATGTATCATTAAGGGACGACTACGAGGTTTCCTGCAAGGAGTGCGACCTTTTGACAGACCTTGCCTGGAAGCAGCCCGGTGTTATCGGCTCAAGAATCACAGGCGGCGGCTTCGGAGGCTGTACGGTAAGTATTGTAAAGAATGAAGCAGTTGACGCTTTTATCAAGGCTATCGATGAGCCCTATGAGAAGGAAACAGGCTATAAGGCTGAGTTCTACATTGTTGACATCGGTGACGGAGCATCACGCATTTGAATTTTTATAGAAACGAAGGTAGTTGTATCATGCCCGTAATGGATGAATTTAAGGAAGAAAGAGAATCCATAAAGAATAAGAGTTTCAAGGAGAAACTTGACTATTTCTGGTACTATTACAAGGTGCACACAATCGTGGGCATCTTTGTTTTGATTCTTGCTATCGTGTTTATAAGGGATGCGGTAAACAAGAAGGATTACGCATATTACTGCGTGTTCTTAAACAGCTTTTCCATGGATGCGGAAACGGGATTTATGGATGAGTTTGCAAAGACCACAGACGTGGACCTTGATAAGTTTGAGGTTCGCCTTGACGATACCACAAGGTTTTCGCTGGACGGCTATGATCAGACTTCCATGGCCATGGTTCAAAGGTTCGTTGCCATGATTTATGCCGGGGACATCGACAATGCGGTGATGGAGAAGAGCCTATTCACCAATTATGCCAAGAACGAGACCTTCATGGACCTTCGCCAGGTTCTGACACCTGAGCAGATTGAGAAGTACAAGGATCACTTCTATTACTTTGACAGGGCGGAGTATGATGCCGAGGAAGAGGCAGATTTTGGTGAGATAGCCGAGTCCAATGCCCCTGTGCTTAAAGAGGATACGGTGGACAGAAAGAATCCTGAAGCCATGAAAGACCCCATTCCCGTGGGCATTTTTATAGAGGATGATTTACGTGGTAAAATCACTGAATACGGTTTCTACCCTGAGGATGAAGTTATAGTATTCGGATTTCTTACAGAAACACATGCAGATTTAGGACGTCAGTTCTTGGACTGGCTTACAGATTGAGAGGTTTTATAGATGGTATACGACAACATCCTGGCGGCTATGGGACATACACCCCTGATTCGCCTGAATCATATGACGGAGGCTGACAGCGCAGAGGTTCTTGTGAAATTTGAAGGACTTAACGTAGGTGGTTCTATCAAAACCAGAACGGCCTACAACATGATTCTGGACGCAGAGAAGAAAGGCCTTATCAACAAGGACACCATCATTGTTGAACCCACCAGCGGAAACCAGGGCATCGGCCTTGCCCTTATCGGTGCGGTGAGAGGCTACAAAACAGTGATTATCATGCCTGATTCTGTATCTGAGGAGCGTCATAAGCTTGTAAGACATTACGGAGCCGAGGTGATTCTCATTCACGATGCGGGAAACATCGGAGACTGCATTGATGAATGTGTAAAAACTGCCGAGAGGATGGCCAAGGAGGACCCCAATGTCTTCATCCCGCAGCAGTTCGAGAATCCTGCGAACCCTCAGGTTCACAAAACTTCCACGGCTCTTGAAATCTTAAAGGACGTTAACGGACCCATTGACGGTTTCTGTTCAGGTTTTGGTACCGGCGGAACCTTAAGCGGCATCGGCGAAGTGTTAAAGGAGAAGAATCCTGATATTACAATCTGGGCGGTAGAGCCTGAGAATGCGGCAATTCTTTCAGGCGGAAGCATCGGAACCCACCTTCAGATGGGAATCGGTGACGGACTTATTCCCGGAAACTTAAACACTTCCATATATGAAGACATTTATATCGTATCGGACGATGAAGCCTTGCAGACCGCAAAGGATCTGGCTTCAAAGGAAGGCATCATGTGCGGCATTTCAAGCGGAACCAACGTTGCGGCGGCGTTAAAGCTTGCAAAGAAACTTGGAAAAGGTAAAACTGTTGTCACTGTTCTTCCCGACACTGCGGAAAGATATTTTTCCACTCCTTTGTTTGATGAGTGATTTTAACGGAGAAATTTACGTTTTTTCCATAAAGGTTGAGCATATTTACACCTTTACGAAGCCAATTAATTGTGATTTAATATAAAGTAACATTTAGGAGAACATCAATGAGCGAAACCTATGTAGAATGCCTGGTTGGTCGTAAACCATCCATTATCTTAACAATTTGTCAGTGGATTCTCACAATCGTCGCAGGACTCGGAATTTTATACGGACTGGTGGCATCCCCGATAATCTTCATTGTCGGTGTTGTTTTCGGCGTGGGCGCATTTTTCGTTAAGAGAAATGCAAACCTTGAGTTCGAGTATCTATACCTCGACAAGGAAATCACCGTTGACAAGATAATGGACAAGAGCAAGCGTAAAAGAGTTGCAAAGTACGATGTTGAAGGAATTGAAATCATTGCGCCTGTTAACTCCCATGAGCTTGACAGCTACAACAACAGACAGGTAAAGGTTAAAGATTACAGCACAGGTATTGTTGACGTACCTGACACCCGCTATGCAATGTTTTACAAGGGCGAAGAGAAGGTTATCTTTAATCCTTCCGGCGAGCTTCTCAATGCAATTAAGACAGTTGCGCCCAGAAAAGTCTTTTTATATTAACTATTGTGCATAAACTTCCCGACCTGATGGCCAGGAAGTTTTATTTATACCTATATTGGAAGCAATCACTTGCTTCTACAATTCGCAAAAATATACAGGAGGAGAAAAATGGGTCAGATTATCGGCGAAGGCATCACATTCGATGACGTGCTTCTGGTTCCGGGCTACTCACAGGTTGTTCCCAATGAAGTTGACTTGCATACACATCTTACCAAGTCAATCGTATTGAACATTCCCCTTATGAGTGCAGGCATGGATACCGTTACAGAGCACCGTATGGCAATTGCCATGGCAAGACAGGGTGGAATCGGTATTATCCACAAGAATATGTCAATCGAAGCACAGGCAGAGGAGGTTGACAAGGTTAAACGTTCCGAGAACGGAGTTATTACAGATCCCTTCTCGCTCTCACCTGAGCATACTTTGAAGGATGCCGACGAGTTAATGGGTAAATTCCGAATTTCCGGTGTTCCCATCACCGAAGGCAAGAAACTGGTAGGTATCATCACCAACCGAGATCTTAAATTCGAAACAGATTTTTCCAAGAAAATCAAAGAGTCCATGACAAGCGAAGGGCTTATCACGGCAAAAGAAGGAGTTACATTGGAGGAGGCAAAGCTCATCCTTGCCAAGGCAAGAAAAGAGAAGCTCCCCATTGTTGATGATGACTTTAACTTAAAGGGTCTTATCACCATCAAAGATATAGAGAAGACCATTAAATATCCTCTTTCCGCTAAGGATTCCCAGGGAAGACTTCTCTGCGGAGCTGCGGTGGGAATCACAGCCAACTGTCTTGAAAGAGTTGCAGCACTTGTTGCAGCAAAGGTAGACGTAATAGTTCTTGATTCCGCACACGGACATTCACAGAACGTTCTTAACTGCGTGAAGATGATTAAGAAAGAATATCCCGACCTTCCCGTTATCGCAGGTAACGTGGCTACGGCAGAGGGAACAAGGGCACTTATTGAGGCGGGTGCAGACGCAGTCAAGGTCGGCATCGGTCCCGGATCCATCTGTACAACCCGTGTTGTTGCAGGTATAGGTGTTCCTCAGATAACGGCTGTTATGGATTGCTACAGCGTGGCAAAAGAGTACGGAATCCCCATTATTGCCGATGGTGGTATCAAGTACTCAGGTGACATTACAAAGGCCATTGCCGCCGGCGGAAATGTCTGCATGATGGGTTCAATGTTTGCGGGATGTGACGAATCTCCCGGAGACTACGAGTTATATCAGGGAAGAAAATATAAGGTTTATCGTGGAATGGGTTCCATTGCTGCCATGGAGAACGGAAGCAAGGACAGATATTTCCAGACCAATGCCAAAAAGCTTGTTCCCGAGGGTGTCGAGGGTCGTGTGGCCTACAAGGGACTTGTGGAAGATACAGTATTCCAGCTTCTTGGCGGACTTCGTTCCGGAATGGGTTACTGTGGAACAAGGACAGTGGAAGAACTCAAAGAGAAGGGAAGATTTGTGAAGATCTCCGCTGCATCCTTAAAGGAGAGCCATCCTCATGATATTCAGATTACAAAGGAAGCTCCTAACTACAGCCCTGACGAGAGATAAACACAATATCTAGAATAGTACAATTATACCACCACTAGATACATTGTTTTATGTTGTAATATGTGATATAGTTATGGTAACTGTGGGATATTTTTTAAATCTCCCTCAGTTGCCATGATTACTGGGAGGCAAATAATAATTATATGGACTTAAGTAGGGAAGTCTTGCACTTTCAAGAAAAGTTTTGCCTGACGGCAGATCTTTTTGCACAGTGCTTCGATACCGATGGGTATCCCGTGACCGACATGAGCGGAGACGCAGATGATGTGGCTTTGCTTAAGGAACTTATTGAAGAGTCGGAAATCAAAACTTTATTGGACAGAGTGTCGGAAGGAACACTTGAAGATGTGGCAGTTGAGGAATTCAAGAGCCACGGTGTTCGCCTTGCGGCTTTGTCTGTGAGCAATGGAAACTTTAAGCAGTTTGCCTGGTTTGTGGCCGGTGTAATCGACGACGAAGCTCATCGGTTTAAGACCCATACCACGGACAAACGCTTTTTTGATGCTTTGGACCTTTTAAGAGAGACATCTGAAAGCCTCCTCCAGAGCAGATCTGATATAGAGACAGTTAAGGAAGAAAACAGAAAGAACCTTGTTTCATACGAGGAACTTCAAAGACATTTGGAGAGAAGCGAAGCTACCACTGAGGTGGTGGGACTTCTTGACAATGATGATCCCATCGAAACACTTTTGGAGAAGGTCATCAGAATTGTTGGGCAGCATATTGGCTGCAGCAGCGTTCAGATTGTTCAGACCACAGCAGGCACAGACACAATGGATGTGCTTACGGAGTGGTGTCATGAAGGTGTGGTCTCATTCTTTGACCAGACCAGAAACATTCCCTCAATGAGTTATTTATTTGGAGACAAACCGGTAGTTTTATCCTCGGATTCCCTTTCGAACTTTGAGGCCAAGGATAAGCTTGCCGAAAATGATATAAGGGCATTTATCTCCTTCCCTCTGATTATTCAGGGAAGCAAGAGAATGCACGCCACATTCCTTATGACCGGAGTCGAGAAGAACTGGCTCGTGGACGAGATTAAGTTTATTTCCGACGCAGTTAAGGTCATTCAGTCAATTCTTACAAAGAGAATCCAGAAGAATTCCCTGGCAGGCTCCTATGCATCCTTAGAGACTGTTCTTGACAACGTATGCTGCGGTATTTACGTGAGAGACAGCGAAGACGGAACCATGCTTTTTGCCAACAGAATCTTCAGGAACAACTTCTCTGCTGAGCTTAAGGACGGCACCATTGACAAGCTTCTTGATGTGGGCAAGCCCATGGATGACAAGAAGGGCTCCTGCGAGTTCTCCTATGTTGAAGGCGGCATGTGGTATGACCTTTTAAGCACAAGAATTACCTGGGTAGACGGAAGAAAGGTTGATCTCTTCTCCCTCTACGATATTACAGACAAAAAACTGTATCAGCGGCGTATTGAGCAGCAGGCCTACACTGATTTCCTGACGGGCCTTTACAACAGAATGTGCTGCGAAAGAGACCTGGCAAGACATGTTGACGAGGCCAAGAAGAACAATACAAGAGGAGCTCTTCTTTATCTTGACCTTGATGACTTCAAACACATAAACGACGGCCTGGGACATCAGTACGGCGATGTACTCCTTAAGTCCATTTCCCACTCACTTCAGCGTATTGAGGGAATTGAGGACACGTGTTATCGAATGGGCGGAGACGAATTTGTCGTTGTTATCTCTCCCGAAAGCTTTGATAAATTTGAGAATATCGTCATGGGAATCAAGGATATTTTCGGTAAACCCTGGTTCCTTAAGGATGCGGATTACTACTGTACCATGAGTATGGGTGTTGTTAATTTCCCTGACGACGGCGAGAATGTTCAGGACCTTATCAAGAAGGCAGATATTGCCATGTATGAGGCCAAGAAGAGCGGCAAGAACCGTGTGGCAAACTACTCTGACGGTATCGAGTCCCTTTCCAACAGACGTCTTGACATGGAAAAGAACATGAGAGATGCCACCGCAGACGGATACAGAGAGTTTGAGGTTTACTATCAGCCCATTATCGATATCTCTGTTGATGGCACACCCTGTACGGGAGCCGAGGCCCTTATCAGATGGAACTCCGCAGAGCTTGGATTCATTGCTCCTTCGGATTTCATTCCCCTGGCAGAATACCTGGGACTTATCAATCCCATAGGAAACCATGTTTTGGAGGAGGCCTGCAGAGACTGCCGTTACTGGAATACTCACGGCAAACCGGAATATAAGGTTAATGTGAACCTTTCGGTTGTGCAGCTTCTTCAGACAGATATATTTGAAATAGTAAGAGATATAGTTACACGCACGGAGATTAACCCCAGAAACCTTACTCTTGAGGTTACCGAGAGCCTGGCAATTAACGACATGGAGCGTATGAAGGAGATTCTTAATAAGATTAAGAGCCTTGGCGTTCGTATTGCACTTGATGATTTCGGAACAGGTTATTCCTCCCTAAACCATATCAGAGAGATTCCCTTCGATGTTATCAAGGTGGATCAGGGCTTCGTAAAAGAGCTTTCCGACGACGCTTACTCCCAGTCCTTTATCAAGATGGTTGCAGAACTTGCAAGTACCATCGGCGTAAGCATCTGTGTGGAAGGTATCGAAACAAAGGAGCAGTACAAGGTACTTGAAGGAATGAAAGTTCGTCTTGTTCAGGGTTACTTCTTTGACAGACCCATGCCCAAGAAGAACTTCCTTAAGAAATATATTAACTCGGAGGCAGCAGTCAATTAATGGAATTACTCTCACTTGAAAAGGAATTACAAGGAAATGCATATCCCGGAAGAGGGATTGTAGTAGGCAAGTCTAAGGACGGCAAACATGCGGTTACGGCTTACTTCATCATGGGAAGAAGCGAGAACAGCAGAAACAGAGTTTTCGTGAAGGATGGAGAGGGCATCAGAACCAAGGCTTTTGATCCCGCCAAGCTCGAAGACCCCAGTCTTATCATCTATGCACCTGTCAGAGTTCTTGACAAGCGCACCATCGTTACAAACGGTGATCAGACCGATACAGTTTACGACGGACTTAAGGAGGGTAAATCCTTCGAAGAGAGTTTAAGAACCAGAGAGTTTGAGCCTGACGGTCCAAACTATACCCCCAGGATTTCCGCACTTCTTCACAATGAGGAGGAGTTCTTCTTTGAGATGTCCATCTTAAAGAGCAACGACGGAGACCCTGCTTCCTGCAACAGATATACATATTCTTACAAGAATCCCAAGGCAGGAGAGGGAAGATTCATTCATACATACATGGGAGACGGTAACCCCCTTCCCAGCTTTGAGGGCGAACCCAAGAAGGTTATCATCGACGGAGATGTTGACGTTTTTGCCGACAAGGTATGGGCAAGCCTAAACACAGACAACAAGGTGTCACTGTTCGTAAGATTTATCAATCTTGAAACGGGCGCCGTAGACACCAGAATTTACAATAAAAATAACTAAATAGCGAAGAGAGGGCTTTGGAGTGAAAGAGATTGAATTAAAATACGGATGTAACCCCAATCAGAAACCTTCCCGTATTTACCTGGAAAATGGACAGGAGCTTCCTGTTACGGTAATAAACGGCAGACCGGGATACATTAACTTTTTGGATGCTTTGAACGGTTGGCAGCTGGTTAAGGAACTTAAGGAGGCTACGGGACTCCCTGCAGCCACCTCTTTTAAACATGTATCTCCGGCAGGTGCTGCAGTAGGATTGCCTCTTACAGAGACTCTGGCACGCATCTATTGGGTGGACGATCTGGGTGAGTTATCACCTTTGGCATGCGCATATGCAAGAGCCAGAGGAGCCGACAGAATGTCCTCCTTCGGAGATTTTATTGCGCTTTCGGACGTTTGTGACGTGGATACCGCAAGACTCATCAAAAGGGAGGTATCAGACGGCGTAATTGCTCCCGGATATACGGATGAAGCATTGGCACTTTTAAAGGAGAAGAAGAAAGGCGCTTACAACGTAATTCAGATAGACCCCACCTATGTTCCCGACCCTGTTGAGAGAAAGCAGGTTTACGGTGTGACATTTGAGCAGGGCAGAAATGAACTTAAGATAGATGACGCTATTTTCTCAAACATTGTTACCAAAAATAAGGACATTCCCGCGTCAGCCCTTATTGACATGAAGATAGCCATGATTACTCTTAAGTACACTCAGTCCAACTCGGTTTGCTACTGCCTTGGCGGCCAGGCCATCGGTATCGGTGCAGGCCAGCAGTCAAGAATTCACTGTACAAGACTTGCAGGAAGCAAAGCCGACAACTGGTATCTTCGTCAGTCTCCCAAGGTTCTTGGCCTTGAGTTCAGAGATGATATCGGAAGAGCCGACAGAGACAACGCCATCGACGTATACATGGGCGATGAGTGCGAAGATGTCTTAAAGGACGGGGCTTGGGAGAAGATTTTCAAGACCAGACCCACTGAGTTTACCAGAGAGGAAAAGAAGGCATGGCTTTCAACACTTAAGGGTGTGACCTGCGGTTCAGATGCATTCTTCCCCTTCTCAGACAATATCGAAAGAGCTCATAAGAGCGGCGTTGAGTATATTGCGCAGCCCGGCGGCTCAGTAAGAGATGATGTGGTAATCGATTGTGCCGATAAGTACTACATGACAATGGCATTCACAGGCATACGCCTTTTCCACCACTAAAACTTTCTTTTTTGAAATATTTGTGATAAGATATCGATACGGGTGCGGCAACGCATTCGTATTTATCGTGTGCGCAGGTTTTTGGCGCAGATTAGAGGATAGACATGGCAGAAGAAAGAAGCAGAAATTTTATTGAACAGATGATTGACAAGGACCTTTCAGAGGGCGTTTACGACCACGTTTGTACACGTTTCCCTCCGGAGCCCAACGGTTATCTTCACATAGGACATGCAAAGAGCATACTTTTAAACTACGGACTTGCCAAGGAATACGGCGGAAAGTTCAACATGCGTTTCGACGACACCAACCCCACCAAGGAGAAGATTGAGTTCGTTGAATCCATCAAGAAGGATATTGAGTGGCTCGGAGCTGATTTTGAGGACAGGCTGTTTTTCGCATCCGATTATTTTGATCAGATGTACGAAGGCGCTATTAAGCTTATAAATAAGGGAAAAGCGTATGTTTCTACCCTTAGTGCCGACGAGATTAAGGAGTACCGCGGTACCCTTACTGAGGCCGGCAAGAACGATCCCGGCAGAGACAGAAGTGTAGAGGAGAACCTTAAGCTTTTTGAAGAAATGAAGAGCGGCAAGGTTGAGGACGGAGCCATGGTGCTTCGTGCCAAGATTGATATGGCATCACCCAACATGAACATGCGTGACCCCGTTATTTATCGTGTGGCTCACATGACTCACCATAATACAGGCGATAAGTGGTGCATCTATCCCATGTACGACTATGCTCATCCCATTGAGGATGCTGTGGAGGGAATTACCAACTCCATCTGTACCCTTGAGTTTGAGGACCACAGACCGTTGTACGACTGGGTTCTTATTGAGCTTGGATATAAGGAGACTCCCGAGCAGGCTCCCAAGCAGACCGAATTTGCAAAGCTTTACCTTACAAACGTTGTAACAGGTAAGAGATATATCAAGAAACTGGTTGAGGAAGGCATTGTAGACGGCTGGGATGACCCCAGACTTGTTTCAATTGCAGCCCTTAGAAGAAGAGGTTTTACCCCTGAATCCATCAGAATGTTCGTTGAACTCTGCGGTGTCAGCAAGGCCAATTCTTCAACAGACTATGCAATGCTTGAGTACTGCATAAGAGAGGACTTAAAGATTAAGAGACCTCGTATGATGGTTGCACTTGACCCTGTTAAACTGGTTATCGACAACTATCCCGAAGGACAGACTGAAATGCTTGAGGTTCCCAATAACCTTGAGAACGAGGCCCTTGGAACCCGTCAGGTTCCCTTCGGAAGAGAACTCTATATAGACAGAGAGGACTTCATGGAGGAGCCCCCCAAGAAGTACTTCAGACTTTTCCCCGGCAACGAGGTTCGTCTTATGAGCGCATACTTCGTAACCTGCACAGGCTGCGTTAAGGATGAGAACGGCAAGGTTGTTGAGGTTCACTGTACATATGATCCCGAGACCAAGTCAGGAAGCGGCTTCACAGGACGTAAAGTCAAGGGTACAATCCACTGGGTTCCCGCCAAGGAGGCCGTAAAGGTTGAATGCCGTCTCTATGAGAACATTGTTGATGAGGAGAAGGGCGTTTATAACAAGGAGGACGGAAGTCTTAACCTTAACCCCAATTCACTCACGGTTCTTACAGAGTGTATGGCCGAGCCTGAACTTTTGAAGGCGAAACCCTATGATTCATTCCAGTTTGTACGTCAGGGCTTCTTCTGCCTTGACTGTAAGGATGCTAAGCCTGAGGAAGGCAAGCTTGTATTTAACAGGATTGTTTCACTTAAGAGTTCCTTTGTTTTACCTAAGTCAGAATAATGTGTTAAAATGATATAAGAATACAACGAAAGGGCGATTCAGCATGACAGATTTATTTTCCGGTTTATCCAGTATGGGACTTGGCAACATTGAAAAAATGGATCTTTTTGAGAAGCCGAAGGAAGTTTCGGTTGAAGGTCCCAAGAAGCCCATTGTAGTGGAAGAGAAGGATATTCTTTTTGACAAGGGATTCGAGTGCCCGGTATGTGACAGCAAGATTACTGCCAAGAACATGAAGACCGGTAAGGCTAAGATGTCCCATCAGGACATGGATTTACGTACCGTATTCGAGGGTATCGATATAACTAAATATGACGTTATTGTATGCCCTGTCTGCGGATATGCGGCCCTTACCAGATTCCATAAGCCCATGAGCCCCGGAACCGCTAAGCTCATTAAGGATAATATTTCCATGAACTTCAGATGGGAAGAGGAGAACAAGGAGACTTACAGTTACGAATTCGCATTTAAGAGATATCAGCTTGCTCTTGCAAATGCAATGGTTCGTAAGGCTAAGGACTCCGAGAAGGCTTTCATTTGCCTTAAGACAGCATGGCTTATGAGAGGCTGGAATGAATCTTTGGATGCAACTCCCGAGAACGCTGAGATGAAGAAGCAGATTCAGGCTCAGGAGATGGCATACTTAAAGAACGCATTCGACGGATTTATGTCTGCTGTAGGAAGCGAGAGCGGTCAGATTTGTGGAATGGATGCCAACACCATCGATTATCTGCTTGCAGTTCTGGCATATGAGAATAAGCAGTTTGAGACATCGTCCAAGCTTGTGGCCAAGCTTTTGACCAACCCTTCAACACCTTCAAAGACCAAGGACAAATTAAGGGATTTAAAGGACAAACTTTTAGAAGAGCTTAAGAAATAAAATAAAGGACGAATCTCATCAGAGGTTCGTCCTTTTTGATATCTTTTCAAGCATGCCTATATAGGCTTTTACATCCTCATAAAACTCTACCGACTGGTAGCATTCCTCCCTGAAGTAGCGGTTCATAAGGCCTTCGGTGGTGAATTTAATCATTCCGAGAAGCATGTCCTTATCAGCATCCTCCACAAGGTTTGAGGGATCTATCTGCATGTAGATGGAGTCGTATAATTCGCTTAAGGCGGTGCGCTTCTCCTCGATGGCAGCCAGTGCCTCGAAAATATCCTCCTTCATGCAGGATTTCAAAAACATCTGCATATATGGATGGGAACGGATTGTAAGAAGCTTGGAAAACTCGATCTGGCGCATAATCTCGAAAAGATCGGTCAAATCCGAATCCACGTTGCTCTTTAATTCAAGAGTGGTGTATCTTGCGCTGTAATCGAAAAGAAAGGTGTAAACCCCGATCTTGCTCTCGAAATAATGAAAGAGAAGACCTTTGCTGATGCCGGCCTCCTTAACGATATCGTCTGTTGAGGCGTTTCGGTATCCGTTGAGGGCAAATACCTTCATTGCCGCATTAATTATGCGGTCCTGCTTCTCTTTTTTGAGGTCAAAAAACTTGTCATTCATGGGTTTAGGTCGCCTTTCGTTGACTAAAGAAGTCGATATTTAATATACCATATGCCGAATATTGCTTGCAAGGAGTTTTGATAAAATGAAAGAAAAATTATACACCATTCCTCTTAATGATGCGGTAAACGCCAACGACGAGTGCCCTTTTTGCTATATTGAAAGGAAGCTGGAGCAGGATCTTTTGGATTTTACCCTGGGCTCCGGCTCTTCTTACATGGAGAGTGACATCAGGGATCTGACGGATAAATATGGTTTTTGCCGTGAACATTGGAAGAAGATGTTTGAGTACGGAAATACCCTCGGAAACGGCTGGATATTAAAGACCCACTATATGAGAACCATCGAAGCCATGAAAAAGGAATTTAAGGCTTATTCCCCTGTCAAAATAGGCTTCAAGGGAAGGGTCACCGGAGAGAATCCCGGAAACAACGTTTCAGCATGGGCAAAGGAAAGAGATAACAGCTGTTATATATGTAATCGGTTTAAGGAAGAGTTTGAAAGATACCTGGATACTTTCTTTGTTATGTACAGAAAAGACGAAGAATTCAGGGAGAAGATTAAAAACAGCAAGGGTTTTTGCGTCTCTCACTTCGGAGATTTATGTGAGATGGCTGAAAAGAAGATTCCCGACAAGGAGAAGGAAGCATTCTTTGGAGACATGTTTGCTCTTATGGAGTCCAACATGGACAGACTGTTTGAGGATGTTTCCTGGCTCATAGAGAAGTTCGACTATCGCAATAAGGATGCAGACTGGAAGAATTCAAAGGACGCCGTTAACCGCGGAATGCAGAAACTGAAGGGCGGTTACCCGGCTGATCCTGTATATAAAATGCAAAAATAAGGATGGTGGGGGTTAGCTATGTCAGAAGAAAAGACCATCAAAAAACTGTCCCTTGTGGGCATAGGAGGTAATATTGTACTGTCGGCCTTTAAGCTCTTTGCCGGAGCAATCGGTAAATCCAGCGCAATGGTTTCCGACGGTGTTCATTCCCTTTCGGATGTGGTCGCCACATTTATTGCCATAATAGGTGTCAAAATGGCCGGAAAGGATCCGGACAACGACCACCCCTACGGACATGAGAGATTTGAGAGTATAGCTTCAATGATTCTTGGAGTAATACTTGCTTTCGCAGGCGTTGGAATAGGCTATTCCGGAATCTCTAAGATTATAAGCGGCGAATGGAAAAACCTTGAAATTCCTACTTTTTTGCCTTTAATAGCAGCTGTTGTTTCAATAGTTGTAAAGGAGGCAATGTTCCACTATACAATGCATCATGCCAAGAGACTTAACTCGGACGCTTTTGTGGCGGATGCCTGGCACCACAGATCGGATGCCTTCTCCTCCATTGGCTCCTTCATAGGTATCGGAGCTGCTAAACTGGGATATCCCGTTATGGATGTGATTGCGTCCACCATCATCTGCCTCTTTATTCTGAAGACCGCATATGACATTGTAAACGATGCAATAAAGAAGGTTCTTGATACTTCCTGTTCTCCTGAATTTGAGAAGAAAATCAGGGAATTCATTGAGAGTGACCAGGATGTGGAAGGAATCGATCTTCTGATGACAAGACAGTTCGGAAACAAGGTGTATGTGGACTGTGAAATAGCTGTGGACAGATACAGCACCCTGCTGGATGCTCACAATGTGGCCGAGAGGGTACATGATAATCTTGAAAAGGAATTCCCGGAAATTAAGCATATAATGATTCATGTTAATCCGGGGGAAGACAGAGGATAAAGATAAAAATATAAAAGGGACAAGCGGATGCTTGTCCCTTTTGTTAATTCTTAATTTAATTATTCTTCAATTTCATCATCGTCATCAAAGTAAGCGGGCTCAGTTTTCTTTCTGTCATCAAAGAATTCTTCAACCTTCTCGCTGACCTTGTCAACAACGGGAGATACGGTCTCAATAGCTTTCTCAAAAGCAGGCTTTGCAGCCTCTACAGCCTTCTCAACAGCGGGCTTTGCAGCCTCAACTGCCTTGTCGATTGAAGGACCAACCTTCTCGTCAACCTTGTCCATGAACTCTGTAACTTTATTTAATGAAACATAACTTCTGGATGCGGAATCTGTATCTTCATCATCGTCTAAATCATCGCTGAAATCATCATAATCGTCATCTTCATCCTCATCTAAATCGGTGAAGTTCTTGCTGTCCTTCTTGTAGAAGTGATAAGCAGCGGTGGCAGCTGCGCCAAGTAAAGCAGTTGAAAATAAAAATTTACCAAATTTAGCCATGTCTCGGTCCTCCTTAAAGAAATCTATATGATGATTTTAACTCATAATCCGCTAAATTAAAAGCAAAATATGCTATCATATATTTATAATTTTTTCTTAAGGGTAATAAGAAACAAAAGGTGTTGCGGTTATGAGTCTAAACTATATCTTCGGCGGCTCCGGATCAGGTAAAAGCCGATATATCTACAATGAAATTCTAGACAGGGCATCAAAGGAACCGGGGAAGAACTTCCTTATCGTGGTTCCCGACCAGTTTACCATGCAGACCCAGAAGGATCTGGTGACCCTATCCCCCGGAAACTGCATTATGAATATAGATATCTTAAGCTTTTCAAGACTCACTCACAGGATATTTGAGGAGTGTGGGTTTGATAAGCGTCCCATTCTTGATGATACGGGAAAGAGCCTTGTTTTAAGGAAGCTTTCTGGCAACATAGCCGAGGACCTTACAATCCTTGGAAAGAATCTTTCAAAGCAGGGATACATCCATGAGATTAAGAGTTCTATCTCCGAGTTCATGCAGTATGGAGTCGGCAAGGAAGAAACAGAAAAGCTCCTTGAAAGCTGCAAGGGGAGAGGGGCGCTTTTTTACAAGCTTAAGGACTTAAGCATTGTCTATGAGAAATTCCTTGAATACATAGAGGGTTCCTTTATCACCAAGGAGGAAACCCTTGATCTGGTGTGCGAAAGAATAGACAAATCAAAACTTGTGAAGGACTCAGTCATGGTATTTGATGGGTTTACGGGCTTTACACCGGTTCAATATCGACTGTTACGCAAATGCCTTAAACTGGCGGAGAAGGTATATATTACCCTTACGATTCCGGGTGACAGGGATAAGTATAATCCCTACAAGCTTCTGGGGTACGAGGATTTATTCTACCTTTCAAGAAAGACGGTCTTTGACCTTTCACGTATCTGTGATGAAGAGGGCATTGAGGCGGGAGATGACGTTTATCTTAAGGGTGATTCCAAAAGGACCGAGGGAAACCCCTGTCTTACTCACCTTGAGAAGAGCCTTTTCAGGCTGCCTGTGACAAAAAAAGAATTTAATAACACCGATGATTCAATATCGATTTATGAGTGCAGAAATCCCGAGGCTGAGGTTTCAAAGGTGGCAGAGAGAATAAGATACCTTATCAGGGAGAAGGGCTATCAGTACAGGGATATTTCCATTATCTGCGGTGATCTGGAGGATTATGCCCCTCATATTGAGGCCCAGTTTGCCCGGTATGGAATTCCTGCGTACATAGACAGAACCGCCCACATTGTTTTAAACCCCTTTACGGAGTATATAAAGAGCGGTATCTCAATGGTGGTCAAGAACTTTACCTATGACTCGGTATTTCACTTCTTAAGAAGCGGAATGGCCTGCCTTAGCGATGAGGAAACGGATGAGTTTGAAAACTACTGTATAAGATTTGGAATTAAGGGTAAAAAGCAGTATTCTACCGTGTTTACAAAGGCCACCAAGGATATGAGTAAGAATCCTGAGGCCTTTGACAGAATAAACGGTTTAAGAAGCAGATTTATTGAATCTGTTGAGCCTTTGCTTCGCCCGGGGAAAACTGCAGGGGATTATGCCAACAACTTATATGACTTTTTGGTAGCCTCAGGATGCGCCGAAAAACTGGCAGAATATGAGGAAGAGTTTAAGGGCATGAATGATTTGGCCAAGGCGGCTGAATACAGCCAGATTTATGGCAAAATCATGGACCTTCTGGACCAGGTAGTTAATCTCCTTGGGGATGAAGAAATGAGCCTTAAGGAATTTGGGGAAATTCTTGAGGCAGGTTTTGGAGAAATAAAGATAGGAACCATTCCCCAAAGCGTGGACAGGGTTTTGGTGGGAGATAATAAGCGTAGCCGCCTTAAAGAGGTTAAAGCGCTAATCTTCCTTGGAGTAAATGACGAGTACATCCCTTCAAAGGGCGGCGGAACCGGCATTATAAGCGATTTCGACAGGGAATATCTGGCGGAATCCGGCGTTGAACTGTCTCCCGGACCCAGAGAGCAGATGTACATCCAACGCTATTACTTATATCTGAATTTAACAAAACCCTCAGAAAAGTTGATTCTCACTTATTCCAAAACTGATGATGAGGGAAAGAGCAGGAAGCCCGCATATCTGATAAATACTGTAAAATTCTTGTTTGAAGGACTTGAGGTGGATAAAGACAGGGGATTTAGTGATGCCGGAGCTGAGACTGCAAAAAAGGGACTTGAAGCTTTGGCTGCAGGTCTTAGAAAGCTGGCTCTCGGAAGTGAAGATCAGGAAGAAGTATCAAGGATTATTGCCCTGTTAAAGATATACAGGGATCTTGGAATAGAAATAAATACAGTTGACGAATTGATAACGGCTGCATTTAAATCTTACACCTCAAATCCTTTGTCAAAAGCAGTAGCAAAGGCTATTTATGGGCAAACTGTGGTGAACAGCGTGTCCAGAATGGAGGAATTTGCCACCTGTCAATACAAGCATTTCTTAAAACACGGTTTAACAATCAAAGAAAGAGATGAGTATGATTTTGAGAGCAGAGACGTGGGAAACGTGGCTCATACCATACTTGAGGACTTTGGCAGGAAACTTGACGAAAACAGGCTTTCCTGGCTGGAATTCGACGAAGCTACAGGCGCAAGGCTCATAGATGAATGCCTGAATGACGCTGCGGCTTCCTATAACGAGACCATTCTTTACAGTAATGCAAGGAATCAATACTTTATTGAACGTCTCAGAAGAATTATGAATCGTACGATATTTAATCTTCAGACCCAGCTTAAAAAGGGAAGCTTTGTTCCGGAAAAGGCAGAGTTCTCTTTTGACGATTATGCCATGATGGGACGAATCGACAGATTTGATATCTGTGAGGATAAAGACAGGGTATATGTAAAGATAATTGACTACAAGACAGGCTCAAAGAAGTTTGATCTTTCTTCCCTTTATTACGGCTTGCAGATGCAGCTTGCGGTATATATGGATGCCGCCATGAAGTATGAGAAGAGGATTCATCCGGATAAGGAAATAGTTCCCGCCGCTATGCTCTACTATAACGTCAAGGACCCTGTTGTGGAGGCTCCCGAGGGTGCAACACCTGAGGAAATCAGCAATCTTATCGATGACACGCATAGAATGACGGGTGTTGTCAATTCTGATGAGTACATAATAAGAAAACTTGATTCGGAGTTTGAGAAAAAGTCTTCGGTTATTCCTGTGGAGTTTTTAAAAGGCAGTGGATTTACCAAGGCTTCATCTGTTTTCTCCAAAGAGGAAATGGATGAGATCTCCTGCTTTGTAAATAAGAAGATAAAGGAAATCGGACGAAGGATTTCCGATGGTGAGATTGAGATTAATCCCTATGTGTACGGACAGAGCGATTCCTGCAAGTACTGCGACTACAGGGGAGTCTGCGGATATGATGAGAACCTAAAAGGATATAAGAAGAGAAACCTTAAGTCCTTGTCCAGGGAAGAGGCTATGGAACGTATAGAAAAGGAGTCTAAAGATGAGCTTTGAGTATACTCCTGACCAAAAGAAGGTTATTGAGACCAGAGGCAAGGATATTCTGGTGTCCGCTGCTGCAGGAAGCGGTAAGACAGCCGTGTTGGTTGAAAGAATTGCACAGATGGTATGTGATGAAACAAAACCTGTTGATATAGACAGGCTTCTTGTGGTGACCTTCACAAACGCCGCAGCCGGAGAGATGAGAGAAAGGATCGGAGAGGCAATTCAAAAGCGAATTGATGAGAATCCGGACTCAAAGCATCTTGCCAGACAGGCGGTGCTTCTCCACAATGCCAAAATCTGTACCTTGGACAGCTTCTGCTCAAATGTGCTCAGGAATAACTTTAATGATGTTGATGCGGAACCTTCCTACAGGACCCCTGATAATGCAGAGATTATCCTTATGCAACAGGATGTGCTTTCCGAAATGCTGGAAGATTGTTTTGGAGAGACTGATGAGGAAAAGAAGCGTACATTCCTTGACTGTGTAGAGTTCTTCTCTCCTGAAGTTAATGAAAACAAGTTAGAGGAGATTATTTTAAGCCTTTATAAGGTATCTCAGAGCGCCCCTTTCCCGGATAAATGGCTTAGTAAGTGGGAGAGTGAACCTATACCGGAAACCTTTGAAGAGCTTGAAAAAACTCCCTTTATGAAAAGCTTCCTTGACATTGTAAGGGAGTCCTTAGAGTACGTTTCATCTCTTTATAAGGATGCAAGAACTCTGGTGGAAAGCCCCGACGGACCCGCAGTTTACGGTGATTTAATAGATAACGAAGCAGACGTTATCGAATCTCTTTTAAAGAAGAACAGTTACTCGGAACTTTTTACTGCTGTAGGAACTATAAGCTATGACAGGCTTCCTGCCTGTAAAGATGAAACCGTTAATCCCGATAAGAAGGAGATGGTTAAGAGTCTTAGGGAAAGTGCCAAGAAGCAGATTAAAACTCTTACGGAAAAATACTTAAAGACTTCTGAGGATGTTCTTTTATACAGGGAGCAGACCTGCATGAAGGCCATCAGAGGAATGATTGGCCTTGCGAGAATGTTTACGGAGCGTTACGAGGCCTATAAGAAGGACAGAAACATCATGGAGTTTTCCGATGTGGCCCATGCTGCTCTTAAAATTCTCGTTTCGGGTATCGATGAAAAGGGCAATCCCATCCCTACTGCTACAGCCATTGAACTTTCGTCAAAGTTTGATGAGATTCTGGTGGATGAGTATCAGGACACCAACTACATTCAGGAATATATCTTAAGGGCGCTTTCAAAGGATAAGGATAAGAATCACCTTTTCATGGTTGGTGATGTTAAGCAGAGTATTTATAAATTCAGAAAAGCCCGTCCTGAATTATTTATAGAAAAATATGATTCCTTCAAGGAAGGGGGCCCCGATAAGGAGCGAATCGACCTGCAAAAGAACTTCAGAAGCCGTGGGGAAGTACTTAAAATAACGAATGATATTTTCTCGAGAATAATGGACAGAAGTTACGGTGGAATAGACTATGACGAAGAAGCTTCTTTAAACGCAGGGGCTAAATACCAGGAGTCTAAGGACGTTACTCCGGAGTTTCTCATTACCTGCCCGGATGAGGAATCCAATAAGGACGTAAGGGAAGTTGAGGCTGAACTTATTGCTGACAAGATCTTATCCATGGTTGGAAAGTTCAAGGTCTGGGATAAGAATGAAGAGGTTATGCGTCCATGTAAATATAAGGACATAGTTATTCTCTTCAGAAAAGCAGACTGGGGTAATATTCTCTCTCCCATCTTTGAGGAGAAGGGTATTCCTCTCTATGCGGAAAACACAGTAGGATTTTATGAGACATCTGAAGTAAGAGATGTTTTGCAGTTTTTACGGGTTATTGACAATCCCACCAGAGACGTGGCAATGTTTGGAAGCCTTAAGAGCAGATTTGGTGGTTTTGATGATGAGGAAATTGCAAGAATAAGAGTCATTTCAGGAGACAAAACCAAGTCAAAACTCTACGATGATTTACATAACGCCATTAATAACGATTGTATTGATTCGATTTTGCAAGAAAAAATTCAAAAATTCTTACAAAGCCTACAACTTTATCGTGAACTGTCCAAACATGTGCCGGTAAGGGAGCTTTTGAACAAAATTTTTGATGACAATTGTTATCTTGAATATGTATCCGCCCTTCCCTCCGGAGCCCGCAGATTGGCCAATGCAAGGCTTCTGCTGGCAAAAGCAGGGGATTTCGAGAAGACTTCCTTCCACGGACTCTTCCATTTTGTTCGATATATTGAACAATTGGAAAAACATGAGGCTGACGAGGGCGAGGCAGGCTTGAATGACGAAAATGCAGATGTTGTACGTATAATGACAATCCACAAGAGTAAGGGACTGGAGTTCCCTGTAACCTTCATTGGAGGTCTGACCGGTAAGTTTAACGATATGGATGCCATTAACAGCTTCGTCTGCGACGATGATCTGGGACTTGGCACAATGTATATAGATGTGGCAAACAGATTTAAGGCGGGAAGCATTCACAGAAATGTGATTTCCGCAAAGCTTAGGAAGGATTCAAGAGCTGAAGAACTAAGAGTTCTCTATGTAGCCATGACAAGAGCTAAAGAGAAACTTATTATGACCGCTGCATTAAAGAAGAGAGAGGACCTTATAAGCCTCCTTAAGGGGATACTTGGCATCAGAAACCTGGACACCTGGCGCCTTCCCAAGTTTATGCTTGACTGCGATTCCTACCTTCAATATATAATGAAGGCTCTTATAAGGCATCCTGCCATAGAGTCTTTGCTTGATGAACTTGAAGTAAACAGGGATACCGTCAAAAATATCCCCTGTCCTTATGCTTTTTGCAATGACGAAAGCGAAGATGATATTAAGTTTGGCATTGTAACAGAAGATGATATGACTTTATCTGAGGGAGCAAGAATAGCAAAGAAAGAGTTTACCAAAGACTCTTTGATGCTTGGAGTGGGACTTGATGGCTACGATTTGCGGTATTACGACAATGTAATGACAAACTTTAAGTTTGTATATCCTCATGAGAACCTGAAGGAGCTGTTTACCAAAACATCCGTATCGGAACTGAAGATGGCAGCTTTGGCTGAGGAGGGTGAACCTGTAAAGGAACTCTTCAACGAGGAGGAGATTAAGCCATATATTCCGGGATTTAAGCGTGAGAAGACTGAGGTCAGCGGTACCACCAGAGGAAGCGCCTTCCATAAACTTATGGAACTTGTGGATATAAGCAAGTATACCGATGGAAAAATGAACAAGGAAGAGGGAAGACGGGAACTCATAAAGGACATGGATAACTTTGTGGAAGAAGATTTGATGACAAGGGAGTACGCAGATGCGGTTATCCCCGATAAGATTCTCGAATTCTTTGGGTCGGATCTTGCCGTAAGAATGGGTAAAGCTCAAAAAAAAGGACTGCTCTACAGAGAACAGCCCTTTGTATACGGTATTGCGGCCAATCTGATAAGACCGGAATTCCCTGAGGATGAGAAAATCCTTATTCAGGGTATAATTGACGCCTTCTTCATAGAGGACGACAGGATAATCCTCATGGATTATAAAACAGATGTTATTAATAGCGAAGCCGAGTTGAAGGAAAGATATAAGATTCAGCTGGACTATTATAAGGCAGCCTTGGAAAGGGGGAGGGAAATCCCGGTGGCACAGACTTATATCTATTCCTTCCACTTCGGTTCGCAGATTGAGTTGAGTTAAGCCAGGTTAAGAATTACTTTCTTTGCCTGAGGCTGTGCGAAAAGAATGCAGGTTGCAATCAATGTGAACACAAGCTCGGGAAGCATGTAGCAGCCGTTGTATACGAGGCTGTAAAGGAATGAATTCTCAATGAAGAAATCAGACCAAAGCTCGCCGAAGCTCTGCCAGATGACACATCCGCTGATAACGTGCAATACATATCTTAATACAAGGGCAAGGGCTACGCCGCCGATGCATCCTGCAAGACCTTTGCTTCTGAATAAACCTGCGATTCCGAGAACCGTGAATGCAAGGATGTAATCAAGAAGAATGCAGGCTACAAGCATTCCGGGTGTGAGACCCCAGCCAAAGAGTCCATCCATGATTCCCTGTACAAACTGAATAAGAGAGAATACAAAGGATGCGGCTAAGCCGGCCTTAACACCTCTTCTTATGGAGAAAACTACAATAGGTAACATGGATAAAAGAGTGATGGAGCCGCCCCAGGGCAACTTGAAGATTCGGATGAAGCTTAATACGGTTGCCAGTGCAACCATGGCTGCTCCTTCCACTAAGATACGTGTTTTACTGCCTGTTTGTGACATAAAAAAACCTCCTTGTTCGAAACAAAGAGGGGACAACAAAAAAAGATTAAAGTTCGCTTCCCTACGCCGGTATTGCCCGGTTCAGGTAGTGAGGGTTTAATTCTCAGCATTGTGCTCCCCTAGCGTTTCTGTTATTATTTTTTTCAAGGACTAATATAGACGTAAAACAATATCCTGTCAATGGAGAATTTATGAATAAATATCTTTTATTTGATCTGGACGGCACTTTATCCGATTCCGGTCCCGGAGTAACCAGGTCTGCACAGTATGCACTTGAAAAATTCGGAATAAAAGTCGACGATCCGGATGATCTGAAATTCTTTTTGGGTCCCCCATTAAAAACCAGCTTTATGGAGTTCTATGGATTTTCCGAGGAAGATGCCGCAAAGGCTATTGAGTACTATAGGGAAAGATACAGACCTATAGGTATATTTGAAAACTCTCTTTTCCCCGGGGTTAAGCATATGCTGGGAACGCTGAAAAGACATGGCTGCAAGCTGGCTGTTGCATCCAGCAAACCCGAAGATATGGTACACACTGTCCTTAAAACCTTTGGGGTTGAGAAGTGTTTTGACGTTATTGTGGGTGCTATTGAGTCGGAAGGACTCGTTGAAAAGGACGCTGTAATCGACAAAGCATTACGCCTGTTATTCCAAAACGGAGAAATAGATTATGACAATACTGTCATGATTGGAGACAGGAAGTTTGATATCGAGGGTGCCAAGAAACACGGGCTTACAAGCGTCGGACTGGTACATGATGTCACTTTTCTTGAGGAATTAAAAGCCGCAGGAGCGGATTATATTGTGTTCTCGGCAAAGGAGCTGGAAAAGCTGCTTTTGAGGGATAATGAATACAAATTCCTAAGCTCGAATATGACAATAGTGTCAAAAACAAGAACCGGACTGGTTGATGTGGTATATGATATCCTTTACCCCGTGTTGATTTATTTCTGCGGCTCGGCCTTCCTAAGGCTGGCGGGCTTCTCCATGGTGGGAATGAATAATTCCTATGTAAGGGCAGGAGTATTCCTTATTATGAGTATTGTTATGTTCTTCCTCTTCGGATACAGGGATCTGGTGGCGGCAAGATACTCATACAGATTCAGGAATGCCAACAATATGAGAGGTGCGGACCCAATTTACAGGAAGAATCTTTTGGGTGTGCTTACACTTATCTGTCTCATTCTTATTGCAGTGGGTTATGCCTTCGGAACCAATATACTTTTCTCTTTGACTTCCTTTGTCAGATCTTCTGAGGGCTTTAACAAGGTTTCCCAGGTTCAAAACTCCATAAGCCTCACCGGAGGACTGTTCCTTTACGGAGTGTGCTCGCCCCTGGCTGAGGAGCTGGTTTTCAGAGGTATAGTTTATAACAGAACAAAGAGACATTTTTCAATGATTGTATCAATCATAATAACGTCACTTTTGTTTGGCGCATATCATGGAAACGTTGTTCAGGGTATATATGCTTTTTTTGCGGCACTGATTCTTACAATAATATATGAAAAAAGCGGAAGCCTTTTCTGGTCCATTCTTGTCCATGGGATAATGAATGTGATAGGCTTCGCGCTTTCAAGTTTCATAAAATTATATGCTGTTATATGCAACCCTTTGGCCTGTGTAATCTTCTACATAATTCTGGCCTTCTCTCTTTACGGAGCTTATTACTTCGAAAAGAGGAATCGCTCATTGGATTAAAGGGTATGAATGCCTCTCTTTGATAACTCTTCAAGCTGATCATCGGGCCAAAGTGAGCTCTGAACCTCAGCTATGTGAGCTTTTCTTAAGAAGAACATACAAATTCTGGACTGTCCGATACCTCCACCGATGGTATAGGGCAGTTCTTTGTTTAAGACAGCTTTCTGGAAGGGAAGTTCAGCTCTCTCTTCGCATCCTGCTTTCTTAAGCTGCTCGGCAAGAGACTTCTCATCTACTCTGATACCCATGGATGAAAGCTCCAGTGCAATGTCAAGCACAGGATAGTAAACAATAATATCGGCATTTAATGCCCAGTCATCGTAGTCGGGAGCTCTTCCGTCGTGACGCTCACCGGATTCAAGTACATCACCAATCTGCATGATGCAGACAGCACCCTTGGCCTTGGCAATGTGGTATTCACGTTCCTTGGGAGTGTTGTCGGGGAACATGTCCTCCAACTCCTGGGTTGTGATAAAGAAGATATCCTTGGGAAGAATCTCTTCGATGTAATCGTACTCGATTCCCATGTACTTCTCGGTCTTGCGGAGAACTTTGTAAACCTCTTTGACAACATCCTTAAGGGTGTCAAGGTTTCTCTGTTCCTTGGTGATGATCTTCTCCCAGTCCCACTGGTCAACATATATTGAGTGGATGTTGTCGGGCTCTTCATCACGTCTTACGGCACTCATATCAGTGTAGAGGCCTTCTCCAACCTGGAAACCGTATTTCTTTAATGCATATCTTTTCCATTTCGCAAGGGACTGAACTATCTCAGCCTCTTTACCCTCTTCGTGCAAAATATCAAAGCTGACGGGTCTCTCGTATCCGTTTAAATTATCGTTAAGTCCTGACTTAGGATCAACGAAAAGAGGCGCAGATACGCGTAAGAGGTTAAGTCTTTCCGCCAAAAGATCCTGGAATATGTCCTTAACGGTTTTGATGGCGACCTGAGTGGCATGTAAATCAAGAGCAGATTCATAGCCTTCAGGTATCAATTGTTTGTCCATTTTGTACACCTCGCTACAACTTTTATTGTTAATAGTAAACCCATTTGAAACAATTTGGCAACAAAAATTTAATAAATTGCCGATTGATTTAACATAAATTTCCTAATATAATAACTTCAATACGAAGTTTATTTCGTATGGAAACAATGTTTTACTTTTTATCGAGTAGGGACGATAGATAGTAAGTATTTTAAGAGGGTCATTGAAATGAAGAAGTTTCAGATTCGTCTTAAGCCCGACGATGCTACACATTTCGTTGAGGTTGCAAGACGCTGCGACTTTGACATCGACATTGCTTACAACAGGTACATCGTTGATGCAAAGTCCATTTTAGGTGTTATGGGCCTTGATTTTACAAAGGATCTTACCGTAACATGCTTCGGCTTTAACAAAGCCTTTGATGAGCTGCTTCGCGGATATGCGGTTGCATGCTAATCGAAAATTGAATAGTAGGTAGAGTAAGAAATCGGATTCAGATGAATCCGATTTTTTCGTTATATGATATACTGAACTTATGGAAATACAAATATCTGTTCGAGGAATGGTTGAGTTCCTTTTCAGAAACGGCGACATCGATAATACAGCGGCTGCGGCTCCGGCGGATGCAATGCTTGAGGGCGGCCGAATCCACAGAATGATTCAGAAAAGAGCCGGGGCGGAGTATGAGGCGGAGGTCCCCCTAAGCTACACCGTGGATCTGGGTGAATACAGCCTTAAGATTGATGGCAGAGCCGATGGAATACTGACAAATGACACAGATGTCATTATCGACGAAATCAAAGGAACTTACAGGGATTTAAAGAATATTAAGGACCCCAAGCCTGAGCATCTTGCCCAGGCTAAATGTTATGCATATATATATCTTACACAGCAAGGCCTTGATGAAATCAAGGTGAGAATGACCTACTGTAACATTGACACAGAGGAGATACGCTATTTTTACGAGGCATATTCCAAAGAAGAGATTACATTTTGGTTCGAATCTGTTATTAACGAATATAAACGCTGGACGGATTACTCTGTGGAGTGGCAGAAGAAGAGAACTGCTTCCGTGGAAGGCCTGAAGTTTCCCTATGAATACAGGGAAGGCCAGAAGGAACTTATGGAGAACGTCTATAAGACCATCTATCATAAGAAGAAACTCTTCATCCAGGCACCAACCGGCGTTGGCAAAACCCTGGCCACTCTCTATCCCACCATTCTATCAGGCAATAAGGGCATGTGCGACAAGCTCTTTTACCTTACAGCCAAGACGGTAACGGGAAGTGTGGCGGTAAACGCTTTTGATATATTGAGAAATAAGGGCCTTACATTTAAGAGCATTCAGATTACGGCCAAGGAGAAGGTGTGCGCCAACGAGACCTGCGACTGTAATCCCGTTGCCTGCCCCTACGCCAAAGGACATTTCGACAGGGTCAATGAGGCTCTCTACGACCTTCTTATTCACGAGGAGGATCTAAGGAGAGAGACCATCGCTGAGTATGCGGAAAAGCACAGGGTCTGCCCCTTTGAGCTAAGCCTGGATGCCTCCCTTTTTGCAGACGGAATTATCTGCGATTACAACTATCTTTTTGATCCCCATGTGTATCTCAAGAGGTTCTTCGCCGACGGAAATACCCAGAATAACTATGTTTTTCTCATTGATGAAGCTCACAACCTTTTGGAGCGAGGCAGGGAGATGTATTCTGCCACTTTGGTAAAAGAGCATTTTCTCCTTGTTAAGCGAATTCTTAAATCCGGGCCCCTTCCGTTGGAGAACAGATTCATCAAGAGAATCAACAAATGGCTTGATAAATGCAATTCGGAGCTTTTGAAACTTAAGAAGCTGATGGATGAGAGAAGCATCGGAGTGGAGATTAATTCTTTTGTTTCGGCTCTCCAGAACCTTTACCTTTCTTATAACGCTTATCTTGATGAGAGACTTCAGACTCCGGATGACGAAGCCTTTTTGCAGTTATACTTTGATATTTCCCACTTCCTTGGCATCTATGAGGAGATAGATGACAACTATGTCATATATACGGATATGCCTGCTTCAGGGGATTTTCTCCTTAAGCTTTACTGCGTGGATCCCTCAAATCTTTTGAGAAGGTGTATGAACAGGGGGAGAAGCAGCATACTGTTTTCCGCTACCTTTTTGCCCATTCAGTATTATAAGAAGCTCCTTGGAGGTGAGACTGAGGATTATGAGGTTTATGCTCACTCCATTTTTGATCCCTCAAAGAGAGGGGTGTTTATCGGGGAAGGTGTCAGCACCCTGTACACCGATCGAAATGAAAACGAGTATGCCAAGGTTGCTTCCTATATAAGAAGAGTTGTGTCGGCAAAGCCCGGAAACTATATGGTGTTCTTCCCATCCCATGCATTCCTTAATTCGGTTTACTCCATCTTTGAGGACAGGGAACTGCCCTTTATGGATAGCACCGAATGTGTGATTCAGGAGAATGTAATGAAGGAGGAAGACAGGGAAAATTTCCTCTCCATGTTTTCAGAGGAAAATTCCTCCAGAGGTTCTTATGATACCCTCATCGGCTTCTGCGTTCTTGGAGGCATCTTTTCTGAGGGCATCGACTTAAAGGGAGACAGCCTAATCGGATCCATTATTGTAGGTCCTGGTATTCCACAGATATGTAAGGAGAGGGGTATTCTTAAGGACTTCTTTTCAGCCCACGGAGAAAACGGCTTTGACTACGCCTACAGGTATCCGGGTATGAATAAGGTCCTTCAGGCAGCGGGACGTGTTATAAGGACTGCAGAGGATATAGGTATTGTTGTGCTCCTTGACAACAGGTTTAAAAACTACGATTATGTGAAACTCTTTCCAAGAGAATGGGAGAATGTGAGGTCCATGAACCTGGATGTTTCCGATGAAGTGATAGGGGACTTCTGGAAGAGGCATTTTGCAAGATAGACGTTAGAGTCAAGGGCATTCTGACATATGTGTCATGATGTGGATAACTATGTGGAAACGGGGGATTACTTATTTTTGCCCCAAATTTGCTGACACGCAAATCAGCGAAAAATCGGCCTTTAAACTGCATAGAAAACGTCAAAAAACCAAAGCGGTCAACGGGAAGAAAATATCAATAATGACTCGAAAATCTTGAAATAAAGTTGCATTTTTGTTGACAAGGCCTATGGGCGATTGTATCCTTATGTATAGGTGTTATATGTAACGAGTATTAATTGATATATGAAGTTTTGTGTGAAAGGGAAAAGTATGGTTGAATTAAGTTCTTTGACAACGGAGGGAATTAATCCGAACACTGTTACCATTGATGAATGTGATACAGAGGGGATTCTCAGAATGATCAACGCAGAGGACAAGCTGGTTGCTCCTGCGGTTGAACTGGAAATTCCCGAGATCACCAAAGCTGTTGATGCGGTCTATGAAGGACTTAAGAATGGCGGCCACCTGTTCTATGTAGGTGCCGGCACTTCAGGAAGACTTGGAGTTTTGGACGCATCAGAGTGTCCGCCCACCTACGGAACAAGGTCAGACCTGGTACAGGGTTATATTGCAGGCGGGGATATGGCATTAAGACATGCAGTTGAGGGTTGTGAGGACGATCCTTTGGCAGGCAGGGATTTGATGGACAGACACAATGTGGGAAAGAACGATGTTGTTGTGGGAATAACCGCCAGCGGAAGCGCAGCTTTTGTAAGAGGAGCCTTAAGGAGAGCCAAAGAGCTGGGAGCTGTTACCGTTGGAGTTTGTAATAATAAGGAAACGGACTTTAACACATGCTGCGATATCTTTATTTCAGCAGACTGTGGCCCCGAAGTAATAAGCGGTTCCACCAGAATGAAATCAGGAACTGCCCAGAAGCTTATTCTCAACATGATTACCACAGCTACCATGATTAAACTTGGCAAGGTTTACGGAAACAGAATGGTGGATGTGAGAGCTTCCAACAAGAAGCTCCATGAGAGAGCAATAAGAATGCTTACCGACTTAACCGGTGTGGACAGAGATACGGCTTTAAAGCATTTAAGAGAATGTGACATGAGTGTCAAGTTGGCTGCAATGGTGATTTTAAGCGGCAAAGACGTGGAGACTTCTGAGAGACTTCTTAACGAGAACGAGGGATACCTTAAGAGGGCTTTAAAGGCAGCAGCAGATAATTAATCAGAAAACCGGGAGATTACATATGGGCAAATATGTAATAGGAATCGACGGCGGTGGAACCGGCTCAAAGGGAGTGGTTGCAGACTTAAACGGCAACATTCTCTGCAACATGAAGGGCGGTCCCATTAACTATGTCGGTGCCGATACCAGAACCATCGATGAGAATATAGAAAACATTATTGAACAGGGACTCAAGGGCAGAGAAGTGTCAGACTGTGAAGCCATCTGCATAGGAAGTGCCGGAGTTTCAAGAAGCGATGTTCTGGCCAATTTTGAAAGAATATTAGAGAAGACAGGTTTTACCTGCCCACATAAAATAACAACTGATTCACATACTGCTCACGCAGGAGCATTAAACGGCGAAGAGGGAATAGTTGTCATTGCGGGAACAGGAGCCATCTGCCTTGGAGTCAATAAAGATGGTGAGAGCATCAGAGTTGGGGGCTACGGCCACATTATTGATGACGAAGGCAGTGCCTACTACATAGGAAGACTGATACTAAGAGCGGTTATCAGAGCTTTTGACGGAAGAGACAAAAAAACAATCCTCTCCGAACTTGTCTACGGTAAGCTTGGAGTTAATACCATTCCGGAGCTTATAACCTGGATTTATTCCTCCGAAAGAAGCAAGAAGGATATAGCAGCTTTGGCTGTTCTTATTGAGGAAGCCTCTGAAAGAGGGGATGAGGTGGCAAGGCAGATAGAGGAAAGTGCTGCAAAAGAGCTTGCAAAGCTTTGCGAGCCGGCCCTTAATTTCCTGGGTGGCGACTGCAGAATAGCTGTTTCCGGCAGTGTTCTTCAAAAGAACAGAAGAATCAGAGAATGCATTAAAGAAATTCTAAGGGATTATACCGTGATTAATGCGGAGCATGAAGCGGATTATGGTGCCATGCTTTTGGCGCTGAAGATGGCAAAATAGGTGCAAAAAAAGGGCCAGACCCAAGGGTCTGGCCCAATCTGCACCTATTATTTCGTCATTGTATGATCCCCTCGGCATGCCAGATAGGTGTTCTCAAGATAACACTCTGTTCTGTCGTAATCCTGATTAACGATGGCGGTAAAGAGGATGTCTGCCATAACAAACTGAGCAAGTCTGGAGCTCATGGCGCCGCTTCGCTTGTCTGTCTGGGGTGAGTTAACAAAAAGGTTAACGTCCGAATTGTTGGCTGCGATGTTGCCGCCGGGACGTGTAATTGCAATAATGAATGCACCCTGCTTCTTGGCAAGATTAAGAATCTTTAATGTGTCGGGAGTTTCGCCCGAGTATGAAATAAAGATTGCCACATCATTGGGTGTAAGATTGGCAGCTATTGTAAGGCTTACATGATAGTCCGCATTGTAAAGGGCGGGATATCTGATTCTTAAGAACTTGGCATAAAGATCGCTTGCAACAATGCTTGATGCGTTGATTCCGAAGATGGCTACTCTGCCTGCAACCTTAATCTTCTTAACTGCCTTCTCAAGAGCCTTCTCATCGAAAAGCTTTAATGTATCTTCAATTGCTCTTATGGAGCAACCGCATACGTTATTGGCAACGCTTGTAAGATTCTCGTGGCTCTGGATATCGATGAACTGATACTCTGTAGCGGGAGAATTCTCTGTAGCGCTTGATTTAATCTCTTTGAAAAGAGTAGTCTTCAAGTCCTTGAGGCCATCGAAACCAATGGCTTTGCAAAGTCTGACCCATGCTCCCTGGCTGGTTCCGGAACGCTCCGCCAATACTGCCAAGGGATAACGGAAAACGTGGTCAATGTTTCGCATAAGGTAGTCAGCCGCCAATTTCTCGGTCTTGCTGAGCTGAGGATACATGTTTTGAATTAATATTTCAACTGTGGTCATCAATTTACCTCCGCAAAATTTCACGATACCTAAAGTATAAAAAAATAAACTGTGAAAATCAAGAATTTTAAACTTTTTTTATACTTTTTTAATTGACTTTCGGAACAAAAAAGAAAAAAATAGACTAAGATGTTTTATATAATGGGAGAGTAGAGTGAAGAGATATTTAAGGTTTTTACCCCTGCTTTTTGCTGCGGGTATCATGTGCGCAGGCTGTGATATAACAGACACCGACGCCCTGGTGGAAAGCGGCAAGGAAATAATAGACAATACCATCTATGATATAGCTGACATCACTGTTTTTGACGAGAGATTTGAGATCCTCTCCGGAGACGTGGAAAAGCGCCAAATTACTGAGAATCCTGTTAATGACATAACTGTCACAACCGGAGGATGTACCTTCAATATCCTTAATTCCGGTGACGGAAATATCTATATTGAAGGAGAGAAAATAGAGAAGCTTCAGGCCTACGAAGAGGGTGGAGTGGCATACATACATGCTCTTAAGAACTCCAACCTTACGGACTCCATGACAGTTAATCTTTATATCCCCTTCGACAAGTGCTTTAATAAAGCGGAAATCCACCTGGGTGCCGGCTTTGTGGATATAGGAAGCCTTACTGCAGGTGAGATTAATGTAAACGTAGGAGCGGGCTCAGTAGAAGGTAACGTTTTTCCCACAGGGGGAATGAAACTTAACTGCGACATGGGAAACATATCCCTTACGGCGGCAGGAAATAAAGAAGCCTACGATTACCTTGTGTCGGTAACCGCAGGCGCAGCGTCGATTGCTGATGAGGAATTCAACGGTGTGAGCCGTGAATTCGTTGATAATAAAGCCGGCAGAAAGATTGAAGTCGATGTTTCCGTCGGAAATGTGACCTTAATTTTTGCCGAGTAAGCCGGCCTTCTTAAGGGCAGGACGAAGGGCAAGATAGAAAAGGGATGCGCAGATAATTGCGATGACTGCATTTACAAGGGTTGTAAGTGCTGACATCTTTGCAAGAGCTGCAGCCAGTTCCTGATCCACGTGGAATAAGTACTTCTTATAAACATATCCAACCAAAGGATCGGCAACCACATTAAAGAGCATTCCTGCGGCGCTTGCAAGGAAAGTGATAAGCGCGATTTTCTTTTTGTCAGTTTCCTCGGAAAGATGGAAAATCTTATGAGCAACGAGTCCCACAATAAGGCCGATGCAAAGCTTCAATACGAAAGTTTTGGGAGCTGAGGTGGCGTAGCCTGAAACAAGGTCTGCGATGGTCATGCCGATGGCACCGCTTAATCCGCCCCAGAGACCGCCGAGAAGCAAAGCTGCAAGAACGCAGAACACATTTCCCAAATGGAACGCCGTCTTGTCGGCACCTACGGGTATATCAATTTTGAATACGGCAAAGCCTATGAAGCAAAGAGCTGCCATGAGGCCTGCCTGAGCTATTTTTTTAGCCATGTTTAAGTACTTCCCTTCCATATGTATGTTTGTTAGAACGTATCCTACTACGGATATGGAATCAAGTCAATAGGTAAATAGGTAAAAGGAAACCCAAGATGATTCGTGACTATTTTAACACCAATGCAGACGATTTGTTAAATAAGAAACTGTTCCTTTTCGATATGGATGGAACGATTTATGAGGAAGACCGGATTTTTGACGGAACAATAGACCTTTTAAACCTTATCAAAGAAAGAGGCGGCAGATATATTTTTATCACCAATAACTCTTCAAAGTCCGTGGTCGACTACATTGATAAGGTGGCAAAGATGGGTATCAAGGCCACTGAGGAGGACTTTTTCACTTCATCTCAGGCCACGGCTTTATTCTTTAAGAAAAAATACCCCAATGATCTCATTTACTGCCAGGGCACCAGGTCTCTTGTGACAGAGTTAAAGAGCAAGGGACTTAACGTGACGGAAAAGCAGGAGGATGGCATTAAAGTAGTACTTACGGGTTTTGACACAGAGCTGAATTTCGAGAAACTTCGAAACACCTGCCAGATTCTTACTGAAAGGGACGTGGATTACTATGCCACCAACCCGGATTTGGTTTGCCCCGTAAGCTTCGGCTTCGTGCCGGATAACGGTTCCGTGGCCATTATGATTAAGAATGCCACCGGAAAGTACCCCACCTTCATCGGAAAACCCGAGACCATGATGGTGGATATTTGCTGTGAGAAATTCGGCGTGTCCAAGGATGACGCCGTTATTATAGGTGACAGGCTTTACACGGATATTCAGACGGGAATCAACGCAAAGATGGCCAATATCTGCGTTCTCACCGGTGAAGCCACACTGAAAGACATTGAAGAGGGCGATATCAAGCCCATGTACGTGTTTGAGAGCGTGCGGGTTTTACATGATTTGCTGGCCAAAGCCGGCAGTCCTTCATAAAGGAGTTTTATATGGAGAAAAAGAAGATCAGTTATTGGAAGTACGTCAAACCCCATCTGATTTATTTCATCCTGGGTCCCATTTTCATGATAATGGAGATCCTTGGTGAGGTCGTGCTTCCTGCATGGATGGCCAACATCATCAATATCGGTGCGGCCAACCACGATGTTACCTACATCTGGCACACCGGCGTGAACATGATTGTTTTCGCCTTTATTATGATGTTTGGAGGAATTGGCGGCGCATGGTTTGCGGTTAACGCCTCCCTTCACTTCGGAGAGGATTTGAGAAAGGATATTTTTGGCAAAATCCAAACCTTCTCCTTCGCGAACCTGGATAAGTTTTCCACAGGTTCCCTGGTAACAAGGCTTACCAACGATATTACACAGATTCAGAACATGATTACCATGCTTCTTAGAATGATGCTGAGGGCTCCCGGCATGATGATCGGTGCCATAATCATGTCCTTTACCATCAACAGAAGGCTTGCCATGATTCTTCTTGTGGTAATGCCTGTTTTGATGGCGGGTATTGCAATTCTTATTAAGGTGGGCTTCCCCAGATTCATGAAGCTTCAGGAGAAGGTGGATGCCCTTAATAACAATGTAAGAGAGAATCTTACCAACGTAAGAGTCATCAAATCCTTCGTTCGTGAGAAGGATGAGAATAAGAAGTTTGCGGCTGCCAATGAGGATCTGGCAAACACAGGAATCGGCGCTTTAAGAGTTCTGGTTATTACCTGGCCTTTCTTCTCGCTGATTATGGACGCCACGGTTTTATTGGTAGTATGGCTTGGCGGACAGCAGATAATTGCGGGAGATATGGAAGTGGGAAGCCTTACCGCTTTTATTTCCTATATTTTCCAGGTGCTGTTCTCCCTTATGATGCTTGCAATGATTCTTCTTCAGGTTCCCAGAGCCTCCGCTTCATCCAAGCGTATTAAGGAAGTCCTCGGAACTGATGTGGACCTTAACGATATTTATGCAAAGCATAAGGATGCCGAGGTTTCAAAGGGCGGAATCACCTTTAAGGATGTGAGCTTCAGATACTACAAGGACAGCCCCGAGTCTGTTCTTGCACATATTGACCTTGAAATTAAGCCCGGGGAAACTCTGGGTATAATCGGCCCCACCGGCTGTGGTAAAACCACACTGGTCTCCCTTATTCCAAGACTTTACGATGTGGATGAGGGACAGGTTCTGGTGGACGGAATAGACGTAAGAGATTACAGTCTTAAGAATCTTCGTGAAGGCGTTGGTATGGTTCTTCAAAAGAACGTGCTGTTCTCGGGAACCATTGCGGAGAACCTGAAATGGGGCGATCCGGAAGCTGACATGAGTGTCATAGAGGAGTTTGCGGACAAGGCTCAGGCCGATGCCTTTGTAAAAGATTTTACAGATGGATATGAAACAATTCTTGGCCAGGGCGGCGTAAACGTATCCGGCGGCCAGAAGCAGAGACTTTGTATTGCAAGAGCTCTCCTTAAGAAGCCCAAGATTCTCATTCTTGACGATTCCACAAGTGCGGTTGATACTGCTACGGAGCGTAAGATAAGAGAGGCCTTCAATACCACCCTTCAGGATACAACCACCATTATAATCGCACAAAGAATATCATCTGTTATGGATGCAGATAAGATAGTGGTTATGGAAGACGGAGTTATTACAGGTGTCGGAACCCACGAAGAACTCCTTAAGAGTAACGTCCTTTATCAGGAAATCTTTGATTCCCAGATGGACAATGCAAAGGAGGTGGGCTAAATGGCAGGACCAAGAGGAGGCGGCCCCGGAAGAACCGGCATGCCTATTCAGAAGCCCAAGAACATGAAGGGCACCATACTTCGCATATGGTCATATATAAGTTCAGACAAACCAAAGCTTGCCATTGCCATGGCCTGCGTGGTGATTAACGCCATAGTTAACCTGGCATGTTCCTACATGCTAAGACCCATAGTCAACTCCATAGCTGACTTTGACGGAAACTGGGCTCACCTTATTTCCCTTATGGCGTGCCTGGCTATCCTTTATGTAATTGCAATTGCTCTTCCTTATCTTCAGATGAGAATTATGCTTACCATTTCTCAGAGGGCATTGCAGCACATAAGACAGGACCTTTTTGATAAGGTACAGAAACTTCCCTTAAGGTTCTACGATACCAACAATCACGGCGATGTTATGAGCCGTTTCACCAACGATATCGATAACATCGGTGAGATGTTAAACAGCACCTTAAGTAACCTTATAAGCGGATTCTTCACCATTGTGGGAACCATCTTTTTGATGTTCTACACCAACTGGATTCTTGCTCTTGTAACCCTTCTTCTGACTCCCCTTCTTACCTGGGCGGGTCTTACTGTGGCAAAGCTTTCAAGAAAGCATTACAAGGCGCAACAGGAGTCTCTGGGTGCCTTAAACGGTTACATCGAGGAGATTATTACAGGTCAGAAGGTTGTTAAGGTTTTCTGCCATGAGGACAAAGCCATGGAAGACTTCGTGGTTAAGAACCGTGACCTTAGAAAGAAGCAGATTAAGGCTCAGTTCTTTGGCGGAATCATGGGACCTGTTATGGGTAACTTAAGCCAGGTGAACTACTCCTTAACTGCAATGATAGGCGGAATCCTTTGCGTATTAAAGGGCTTTGACGTAGGTGGTCTTACAGTTTTCGTTTCCTATTCAAGAAACTTCTCAAGACCCATCAATGAGCTTTCAATGCAGATGACTACGGTTTTCTCTGCTCTTGCAGGTGCGGAGAGAGCTTTTGCGGTAATGGATACGGAGCCTGAACCTGAGGATAAGGAAGGGGCACTGGATCCTGTTATCGACGGCTCTATTACCTTAGAGAATGTAACCTTCGGCTACGAGCCCGATAAGACAATCTTAAAGAACGTTTCCTTCTATGCCAAGAAGGGTCAAAAGATTGCCCTGGTTGGTTCAACAGGTGCCGGAAAGACCACAATTACCAACCTTGTTAACAGATTCTATGACATCGATGAGGGACGAATTCTTATTGACGGAATAGACATTAAGGATATAAAGATGGAGACCTTAAGACGAAATATTGCCTTCGTTTTGCAGGATACTCATCTTTTCACAGGAACTGTAAGGGAGAATATCAGGTACGGACGCCCTGACGCCACAGATGCGGAAGTTGAGCAGGCAGCCAAGATGGCTTCAGCACATTCATTCATCGTTCGTCTGGAGAAGGGCTATGATACCATGATTGAAGGCGATGGCGCCAACCTTTCACAGGGACAGAGGCAGCTTCTTAACATTGCCCGTGCAGCAATCTCAAAGGCTCCCATTCTTGTACTTGACGAGGCTACAAGCTCCGTTGATACCAGAACCGAGAAGCAGATTGAAAAGGGCATGGACAGACTTATGGCTGAGCGTACCACCATTGTTATTGCCCACAGACTTTCAACCGTCCGCAATGCCAACGCAATTATGGTACTTGAACACGGTGAAATCATAGAACGAGGCGACCACGACGACCTGCTGGCCCAGAAAGGCCGCTACTACAACCTCTACACCGGCTTAAGCCAGCTAGACTAATGTGCAGGTTGGGGACAGGCCCAAATTGCACCGTGCAGAATGGGGACAGGCCCGAATTGCACCATCGGAGATGTATGGAAAAAATATTACTGGTTGAAGACGATGTGATGATTGCATCGGGACTTAAATATGCCCTTGAGACGGAGGGGTATGAGGTAAGCCACGCCACGGACATTCATTCTGCGAAGAATGAGATTTCGGGCGGGGCTTTTTCCCTTGCGATTCTTGACATGCAGCTTCCAGACGGCTCGGGCTTTGATATAAGCGGAAGCCTTAAGGATAGGGGTACTCCCGTTATTTTCCTTACGGTGGTGGATGATGAATCAAAGATTGTGAAGGCCTTTGACGAGGGTGCGGACGACTACGTGGTTAAGCCCTTCAGAGTGAGGGAGCTTCTTGCAAGAGTCAAGAGAAGTCTTGAGAAGAACAGGGGCGAAAACCCAAAGAGAATGTCCCTGGGGCAGGTGGAAGTTGACACGGAAGCCGGCAAGGTGTATGCAAAGGGCAATCTTGTGGAGCTGACAGCCCTTGAGTACAGACTTCTTCTTATTTTTGCCTCCAATAAGGGTATTCTTTTAACCAGAAATCAGATTCTTGACAAAATCTGGGACATGGATGAAAACTTCGTGGAGGATAACACCCTGACGGTTTACATTAAGCGCCTCAGAGAGAAGCTTGGAGATGCCATCAACATCGAGACGATAAGGGGGATGGGTTATCGTGTGGATTAGCAGGAAGGAAATCGAGGAACTCTCGAAATACTTAAGAGGTGAAGTGGATGCTGATATCCGTGACAACAGGGAAGGAGCCTTCAGCATTCTTAAAAACGACGCCTATTCACTGGTAACCGGCAAGGAAGAGCAGCTTAAAAGCCTTGAGAATCAAAGGGATATTCTGTCCGAATATATGGCTGACATTTCTCATCAGCTAAAAACCCCAATTACCTCAATGATGATAATGACAGACCTTCTTGAGAATGCCACTCCCGAGAAGCAGGCTGAGTTTGTAAAAAACATCAAATTCTCCTTAAACAAGATGGAATGGCTTGTGAGTGCTCTTCTTAAGATGGCTAAGATTGACGCCAACTCGGTTGAATTTTTGAAAAAAGACGTGGCAGTTTCTCAGATGATTGGTGATATAATGCCGTCTTTGGAAGTTCTTCTTGATATAAACGATCAGACCCTGGAGTTAAAGAACGACTGCGAGATAACCTGCGATAAAAGATGGTTGGAGGAGGCCATTACAAACATCATAAAAAACGCCATCGAGCATTCTCCGAAGGGCAGCGTCATAACCGTGGATAGCGGCGACAACCCGTTATATAAATGGATTTCAATTGAAGATAAGGGAAGCGGCTTAACAAGGCAAAGCTATGCAGCCCTTTTTAAAAGATTCGAGTATTCCACCAACGAGAATGGTTTCGGAATCGGAATGCCCCTTGCCCTATCCATTGTAAAAGGCCAGGGAGGCGACATTGACGTGGACTTTGGCGGTAATGGGAGAGGGGCTGTTTTTACCATAAAGATGTTTAAGTGACCGAATTGTCACTTTAAAATTTCATACAGTCACTTTAAAGTCATTTTCGTCACTTAAGATTGGAGTCAGAAAGTGAGGAAATGCGAAATGGCAGTGCTTGAAGTGAAAGATTTGACAAAGGAATATGGACAGGGCGATTCCAAGGTTGTGGCCCTCGACCATGTTTCTTTTTGCGTTGAAAGAGGAGAATTTGTGGCAATTGTTGGGGCGTCGGGCTCCGGAAAGTCCACACTCATGAATATGATCGGGGGAATTGACAATCCAACCTCGGGGGATGTGATTATTGAAGGCAAAAACATCTCCAATCTCTCGGAGGATGAGCTGGCGATTTTCAGAAGAAGAAATCTCGGAATGATTTACCAGTTCTATAACCTGGTGCCCACTCTGACGGCCAGGGAGAACATCATCCTGCCCTGGAGGCTTGACGGCAGGAAGGAGAACGGGTCAAAGGTCGAGGGGCTTTTAAAGGTTCTTGGGTTAACCGAGAGAGCCCACCATCTTCCAAGCCAGATGTCCGGGGGGCAGCAGCAGAGAGTTTCCATAGGAAGGGCCCTTATCAACGACCCGGCCTTTATTCTGGCGGACGAGCCCACCGGTAACCTTGACAGTAAGACATCAGCGGAGATAATCGACCTTTTAAAATACACAAATGAACAGTTTAATCAGACCATTCTTCTCATAACCCATGATGACAAAATCGCTCTGAGGGCCGACAGAATCATCACCATCGGGGATGGAAGGATTATCGGGGATGAGGTGATGAAGGCATGAAACTGACGGCTGAACTAGCTTTATCTCAGGTAAAAATCAACTCTCGAAGATCCCTGGGAGCCATATTGGCCACATCCCTCTCCACTGCTTTAATGACCGGAGTTATGTGTTTTGTGACCAGCGGAAACGCCATGCTTGTAAACTTCCTTGGGGAAGACTACGGGAATTACGGCGGTGCCTATAAGACAATCCTTTTAATTCCTGCTTTGATTCTAGGGCTTTTGATTGCTTTCATGTCGGTGACGGTTATCTCTAACATTTATGAAAGCAGCGCAGGCAAGAGAATCGGGGAGTTTGGAACCTTAAAGTGCGTTGGAGCCACAAGGGCGCAAATCAGAGAGACGGTTGTGTTTGAAGGGCTTTGGATTGGACTTGTGGGGATTCCTTTGGGCCTGATTTTTGGAACCTTTCTTGGATTTATTGGGGTAAAAATCGCGGGTAGATACATTGACAGCTTTGTGGAGCTTTCAAGAAGCATAGTTATGAGACCCATTGAGGTGTCCCTGCCCTTTGCGGTTTCCGTCTGGACCTATGTGTTTGCTGCTTTATTTGCCCTTGCTGTGGTTCTTGTTTCTGCGGGAAAGCCTGCGGGAAAAGCCTGCAAATTAAAGGCAATTCATTGCATCAGGGGTTTGGAAGGGGCTAAACCCGTTATAAAAAGAATCAGGAGCAGCAGGCTCGTAGAGAAAATTTTGGGCTATGAGGGAGGCCTCGGATACATAAACATAAAGAGAAAAGCTTCCAATTACAAATCAACAATAAGGGCTTTGGCTCTTTCAATAACACTTATTCTTCTTCTTGGAAGTTTGTCGAAGCAGGCAGCAGGAATCATGGCCTGGATGGGGAATTCCATGGGAAATGACATGCTTATCAGTTTGACTTCAGCTATGGATGAGGGGATGAATCCTGAGACGGGAAAGGAAGAAATTAAGATTATTGTTCCTTTCTCCTATGATACTGTCTGTGAACTTACGGATAAGTTAAGGGAATACGGAGTTCCGATTCTCGCTGTAGGTGAAAACCGCTGTACCTACAATACGGTTTATGACGAGAGTCTTACGACGGATGAACTTAAGGCAGTGGATGGAATCATCGATGAATTCGGAGAGCTTGAAACCACCATAACCACCGTGGACAGGGACTTCTATGCCAAACTGTGTGAGAGGGCGGGAGTTTCCTTGGGAAGCAACATTCTGGTGAATGCATACTCTTACAATGACGATGGCAGAATGAAAGAGGTTGTGCCCTTTATTGAGGGTGTCAAAGAAATTACATTGATTGATGCGGCGAATAACAGGGTGGATTTAAAGATTGACGGGGTGTTATATTCTGAGGATTTGCCTGAAAATGCCTTTAAGAGTCTTGCAGGGGATCCGGTGAGGGTTATTGTGCCTGAGGGCGATGCCAGATATGTTACATGGTTCTGCGACCCGGCAGATGATGAGAAATTTACGGTTTTTGCCAGAAATGTATTAGATGAGAAGTATCCGCTTTTGACAGAGGATACATATTATGACCTGGGGTACAACGTGCAAATCAGCCGAGCCAACCAGATGATTAAGGTTATGAATATCGCGATTATCCTTGGGGAGATTATTCTGACGGGGCTTATTCTGCTGATTCTCCTTATGGGATTTGCGAGCGTCATCAGCACGCTTAGCTCGAACATCAGAGTAAGAAGGCGTGAGTTTGCGGTGCTTAAGAGCGTCGGCATGACAAGAGGCGCTTTGGAGAAGATGCTTTATGGCGAGAGCCTTTGCTGTATTCTCAAGGCAGTTGTTAAGGGAACAATCTTCGGAATCCTGATTCCCTGGGCAATCAACCTCTTTATCAGGCGGGTCTTCGCAGTCCGCTACGAGCTGCCTGTGGCTTATCTCGCCGTTGGAATCGTTGTTGTAGCCGCCGTGGTTGTGCTCATTACCCGCGTGGAAATCGGCAAGTTAGCTCGCCAGAACATAATAGAAGACATCAGAATGGATTAGCTGCAATTTGAGGCCTGTCTCAAGGAATCTACCAAAAAAAACGATTCACGAAAGATAAATAGGAAGTGCAAATATTGCATTATAACAATGACGGAGGTGCAATATGAGCGCGATTAAGGAATTGAGAAAAGAAACTGACCCAGCAGCAGATAGGTTTGGTGATGTTCCTTATGTTGCTATATCTGATGATGGCAGAGTGGAGGGCTTCTTTTGCTATTCATATAATAATGAAACAAAAGAGGGTATGCTCAAGTTTGTAGTAGTAGATCCTGAAGTAAGAGGAAAGGAAGTCGCCCAGAAGATGCTTAGGCTTGCGGTAAAACAGGCATTTGAGAATCCGGAAGCGGAAAGAGTACAGTTAAATGTATTTCCGGAAAATCCTAGAGCTAAGAGATGTTATGAAAAAGCCGGATTTGTAGTGAGAAAACTTACACCTGATGCATTTGCCTATAAAGATGAAACCTGGGGTAGATGCAATATGGTATTCAACAAGGAATAACTTTCAGTTAAATGTAGCAAGAGGTTTGATTTTTATAGCATAGAAAATAAACAGAATAATTGTATAAAAGATGAGTATAGCTTTGGGTACTATTAATTTCAAAATTCGTGCAGGTTATATAAACGAATGACAAGAGAACAACAACGACAGTTAAAAGAACTTAAGACGGCTCTTCCCAAGATATTAAAGGAAGAGATTTCTAGTTATAGGATTAAGAAACGAGCCTATATGTTATATGGGGTAAATGGAGATATGTTCTTTACCTGCCATATTAATGTTTCCGCTGTCGATAACGTTTGTCTCTGTACAGTGCGCGAGCAAATCAAGCCTATATGGTTGGATGATCTTAATTGGAAACTTCTTGGGATGGAGAGCAATTCTAAGCAACCGTTATCACTGCGAGCTGTCGGTGCTTTTTCTGTTTTGGGCGTAAATCTGTGCTTTGAAAAAAAAAGAATTACACACTTGGTCGGCAGATGAATTACGGTTAGTTGTTTCTGAGTATGTTGCTCATTTTAACAAGAGCATTGAAAATGGGTCGATAGATGATTTTGTTGATGGTCTTTCTGAGAATAATCAGCATAACCGAATGCAAAAAGCATTATACCTGCTACACGAAGAACGATATGCAGATGCATTTGAACTGATCAAAGATGAGAGTGGTAGTTATATCAATGGCGTTATTAGTATAAATGAGACCATACGGAAGATTTGCCAGGAGCATCTTCAATAAGATAGACAGGTTGGGAGGATAGGATATGGGATTGTTTGAGTTCTTGAAGAAAAACAAAACTGATCAGTGCAGATAATTAACAGTTTTATACACACTAAGGGGAATGGGGATATAACAAATATGAATGCAAGAGAATACTTGGAAATATTACATGTAGCCGAAAGACTTAAAGACACGCCAAGGCATTGTACAACCACGAACGGAAGAACGGAAAGCGTAGCTGAACACAGTTGGAGAGTATCACTTATGGCTTCGCTCCTGAGACACGAGTTTCCGGATCTTGATATGGATAAAGTTGTTAATATGTGTCTTATTCACGACCTCGGAGAGTGCTTTACGGGTGACATTCCGACCTTTATTAAGACTGATGCAGACCGAGAAACAGAAGATACATTATTAGATCAATGGGTCAGATCGCTCCCGAAGGAAATATCTGCCGACATCTCTGCTCTGTACAAGGAAATGGATGCACAGGAGACGGCTGAAGCCAAACTATATAAGGCGTTGGATAAACTTGAGGCTTTGATCCAGCATAATGAATCACCGTTAAGTACATGGTCAGAAAATGAGTACGAGCTTAATAAGACATATGCTTTCGATACGGTGTCGTTCTCGGAATGGCTCACAGAACTACGCAAAGTGGTTCTTGAAGATACTGTTGCCAAATTGGAACAGGAAGGACAGTAGTCTGCTTAATCGACAGGATATTCAATTGTGAAAATATTGTTGGATCTTTTTTTAGTGTTCTTTAAGATTGGTCTGTTTACCTTTGGTGGCGGCTATGCCATGCTGGCTTTGATCGAAGATATCTGCGTAGAGAAGAAAAAGTGGATAACCCATGAAGAGATGATGGATATAACTGTAATTGCAGAATCAACTCCCGGTC
>JAEEGJ010003213.1_pt1 | contig 65473 bp, 55 predicted proteins | sample 8958761 | NCBI WGS metagenome assembly JAEEGJ01 (sample SAMN16246546, study PRJNA631951) | gut metagenome | biome: gut microbiome; feature: rumen; material: RS-attached | host: Bos | place: Iran: Karaj | collected 2018-10 | reverse complement strand
TTGGTAACGGTAGGTACCACAGCCTTCACTGTTTTGACAAAACCGTACTGCTTTGCCAACCTGTGAATATTCGGCGCAAACTCCGGCGTAATGTATTCCGGCGCGCATCCATCAATGACAAGAATTATGACTTTATTCATGATAAACGGACTCCTTCGTTGCATTACCCGCCTCCTGTTTCTTATCGTTCTTCCATAAACAGCATTCCTTTTGTAAATATAATCTGACGGTACAGGGAATTAATAACCACAGAAACCGGAATACCGAGTTTCTGTAAAATATCTTCTGCTTCCTGTTTAATATCGGTTTCAACGTGTGCACTGACCGTAGAATCTTTTAACATGGCAAACGTCACCTCCTAAATTTATTGTACTTCATTGTCTTGCAATTTGCAAAACACCGAATAAAAAATGTCCGCGCGCCGAAATTTAATTTCTTCCGCTTTCTGTATGCAGCCTTTGGTATTCATGCCAGGCTCACCTAACAAAAAAACGCTCACACCTTTCGACGTAAGCGTTTTTCCCGAACGGCACGCAATCATTTGCACGCCGCTCTCTTTTTTCTACTTTTTGGCAACATCGCCGCGCATGGCGGCGATGTTGCAGCTCAGCTCCCCGATCACGTCCGTGAGGCCGGCCAGTTTGTTTTCCATGCGTACCAGCAAAAACCAGCTCAGCACTACCGGGAAGCCGAAATCTTTAATGAAGCTGAACACTTCCGCGGTCTCCATGTCGCGACCCCCGTTTCATCACTCGGAAACAGGATCCAGCGTGGTAGTACGCAGACGTCCACCTACGGCTTCCACAATGTCGCCGCCGGTGGTAGCGAAGATGTTGCTGTCAACAATTACCTGCATGGCGGCGTCGATTTCCGCCTTCGTTACGCCGGACTTGGGTTCTTCAATGTTGAGCACCACTTTCTTGCCCGCCGCATTTTTAAAAATCAAATCCAGATCGGTATCAGAAGTCATATCCTTTTCCCTCCTTGACTTTTTTTAAAATAAGACTATAATAAGCCTATCACCTATTTACAATAATTTTTTATGAATCTGCTTGCATTGGCGGACGCCTGATCGCGTCCGCCCTTTTTTTATTCCGGTCAGTCTTCGGCCAGAGTTGCCCGTTCCACGATGTTCAGTCCGGTAATGTCATTATCGAACAGACCGCCCAGGGCTTTGCCTACCGCCAGCAGTTTTTCCGGTTCCACGTCCGGTTTCACGTTGCTGTAGGTGTAGCTTTTGGTTACGGGATTGCCATCCGCATCCTGTCCGCGCAGGATGGAAATGGATAACGTACGTTTCACTACGTTCATAATTGCTGCCATGTTTTCACCTCCCTTCTGTTGTTTTTTTGTGAGAGCGTTGCAGCTTTTCTGTTACAGCAACTCCGCTCCCCGTGCGGGACTTACCGCTCACCCGACTTACATCTGCAAGCCATACGATTCTGCCGCATGCCGCTTTGCGCGCCCGCTATTTGCACTGCGGTTACTCAGCAATTATCCTTTCGCCGCAGGTCAAACCATGGTAACTACGCGGCTTCCCTTTTAGCTTCCCTTCCGACGTCCTCGTCATACTGCCTCTCTACGAACCCCTGGTCCCGAAGATTCTGATAGAACAGCGCCTTGCCGCGCAGCATCTCGCCGCCCGGAGCCAGTTCGCCGTACAGGTTTATGTCCGGCAAAAACCATAAATCCCAGCGCATGTCCGAATCCCCGTCGCCAGGACCGTAGGCGTCTTCAAAGGCAGCCTCACAGTGGGTCCGCACCGTTTCATCGGTAATGGGCAGTTCCAGTTCTTCACAGAGAATCGCCACTACATCGGCCAGTACCTCGATCTGGATGTCCGTAGGCGGTTCCGGTCCATAGTCGATCAGCGCACAGTCCGGTTTCGCGTAATGGCAGTTTTCATACGCCTTTTCCACCTCGAAGCCTTCGCAGCCGTCCGGCAGCCAGCAGCGGGCATCCACACCGCAGCACAGGGCGATGCCGATGGCGCAGTGGTTCCGCATCCAGGTGTGCGTCTTGTACTCTGTAAAATGCTTGCAGTTCACATACACCGTTCCGTCCCGGTCAATACACAGATGGTAGTCGTCGTAGTCCTGACCGTAGTGCCCGGCCGTCCAGTGCATGTAAATGGTTTTGATCCCGTTTCTGGCTTCCCGGGCCATGGTCCGCAGTCTGCCTTCCATGATCACTTCAGGGTTTTGTACGAGCATATACATCACTCTCCTTTTCGTTTTTTGGCGGTTCGGAATTTATCCCCCCCACTACTATAAACAATTTGCCCCCCAAAAACGCAACCTGCGTTTTTAAAAAAAAATTCAGTATCACCGGCGATACCGAATTTATTTAAATGGAAGAAAGCAAAAAAAGAACGCTACGGCGATTTCTGTACAAAATCACCGCAGCGTCAGTTTGCGTTCCGCAACTAAAAATTCCTGCAAAGTTCAGCTATGTTATTTGTGCAACGGATTGTCATCCACAGAGTCAATCCTGATATACATGGGACGTATACGACCTTTTCCTTTATTCGGTTTCGGCGCGCTTCTCGGCTTGAGCGAAGTCAGCCATGTCTTGCCAGTTTCCCCAACCTGCCAACAGAGCGTCTTCTCCTGCGAGGGATACACGAAATCCAGCGTAACGTGAAGCACTTCTTCAAGCTTACGCAGATTCGAAGGTGAAGGTATTACCAGGTCATTTTCCCATTTTGAGGAAGTTGTTACTGAAACACCCACCTTCCCCGCCAGTTCACGCTGACTCATTTTTGCTTTCATTCGACAATACTTGAGAGCTTCACCAAATGTGATGAATTGAAAATAATCGTTAATAATTATCCCTTCATTTCCTTTAGGATTTTTGATGCCTTTTCAGGCCCAAACAAGTATAGATTATACCACATTATTTGGTTAATGCAACCACTTATCAAAAAAACAACCAAAAAAAATTTTATCTGCCCTCTAAAACAACCAGCTTTAATTTTTTATAATATTTCACAAATAGTTCATAATTATTTTGGGGTGACAAAAGTTAAAGGAAAGTTAAACAAAAGTTAAAGAAAAGTTTTAGTAAAGTTAAAGAAATATAACTTTTCTTCAACTTTCCTTTAACTTCTTTTAAACTTTTCCTAAACATTGCTTTAATAGGCACAACGCTTGCCAAACCTGGGATTATCCCGTATTATGGAGAAGTCGCGCGACGCAGAATTCCAGAATCATCAATTCACAGGAAAGGCAGGTATTTTTACTTTGAAAAAATGCAAACCGCATACCAACACTTCGTTGCTTGAACTGGTATTACTGGCACGACAGGGCGATCAGAACGCACTGGAACGCTGCTATGCCCAGGCAAAGCCCTTCATCGAAAAGCTTTGCCGTACCCGTTATTTTTCTACCGCTATAGGAGCCGATGAAGCGCGGAGTATCGCACTCCACGTTATGATGGAATTTATAACGGGCCACCCTCTCCCGCAGAGTGACAACGAAATCCGTTTTCTGTTTCGTCGCACGCTGCGCAACGCATTACTCAACGCAGTAAACAAGGCTAAAATCCGAAACCGCTATGAAGTGCACTCCATTCAAAGCGAAGATTTCGAAAGGGAAACCGGTGACGACAGCGTAGATGCAATTGACTACATCCCCGCGAACAGTGCCGATGAACCGGAGAACCACGCATTGCTGAAAGAACTGTACCGCGGCATAGTGGACGCATTCCACCAGCTGCCGCCTGCGGAACAGGCCGCACTGCAGGATCTTTTCTTCCGGCAGAAAAAGATGACGGCCCTTGCGAAAGACCTGCATTGCAGCCGCCAATACGTAGCGAAGCTGCGTGATAAAGCACTGCGCCGCCTGCATGATATGCTGGACGGCCCCGGTGCTTCCGGCTTCTGCCCTGTAACGGTGTAACAGATCCCCAAAAACACAAAATCCGGCCCCGACGCAGCGTAAAAGCGCAACAGGGCCGGAAACTTATTCTAAGAACAGGAAACAACATTAATTTTTTTGGAAACAGAGGCGCTTACAGCTATGGATATACAGGTAATCAATTACATTTTAAAATTACTCAAAGACGCGATGGAATGGGTACAGGAACTGTACCGCACCGTACAGCAGTACGGTACGCAGCCAGCCCTTTTTGACCTGAACGGACACCCCGCTTTCCCGCTGAATACAGACGAAGACTCCTTTCGCCGCGAACAGGTCCGCGAAATGGACGACGAAGCAATCCGCATCGCCTACCAGCGGATGCTGAACCGTAACCGGGTGCGCCGGCACCGGGAACGGAAAAAACAACAGTTACTGGCAGCTACCGACGGTAATGCTGCCACAGCTACCGGCAGCATGAAAACCATTACAGAATCAGAAAAAACTGTGAACCCTCCTGCCAATTCCATTACCAACAACGCGAAATGCATTACCGGTAATGCAAAAACCGTTACCTGTAACGCAGAAACGGCAGAATGTAATGATTCTGAAGCGCCCGGTAACGTTTTTGCAAAAAAAGAAAAAGAAACAGAGAAAAGAAAGAACCAAAGAAAAGAGATAAATAAAAATAAAAAAATTAAAACCAATATCGCTGACGCGATGCCAAAAAGCGCGCGCGCATGTACGCATGAGGAAGGAGCGGAAACGGCGGGACTTTTTGCCGAAACCCATTACACTGCAGCCGAAACGCAGACCGTTGAAAACAACACAACTACTGAAGGAAGATGCCTGCCCTTCCAGCCGCCGGAAAAGCAAGTTACGCAACTGATCCCCACCGCCGAACTGCCGGACGTATACCGCAAAATCGTCAGCGCCTGGAACCAGCTTCCCCTGCCGAAAAAGTTAAGCGGCTTGTTCCCTTCGCTGGTAAAACGCCTGCGCTTTTTGCTGGAAAACTACGGGGAAGAACAGGTCCACAACGCCATCGCCAGTATCTCCGACAGCCCGTTTTTACTTGGCAATTCCAAAAACAACCGGGGCTGGGTGGTTTCCCTCCACTGGTTCCTGGATCCGGAACACTTTGAAAAGATTCTGGGCGGCGAATATCACGACGGAAAGAACAGCGGCGGCTCCGACTTTTTTGAGATGGGCGACGAGCTGAAGCCGTTGCCGGAAGGGTTTATGGGAACGGTGGTGTATTAAGCGTGTGCGAACATAACGAAAGCAGAAAAAATCACGAGCCGAAAGCGGTCAGCGATATTATAACCGACACGCCGCTCTTCGCAGGCATGCAGGACTGCGGGGGAGCAGCTACCAGCACCGCGATAGGCGACGCCGCACGGGTTGAACCGCAAAACAATTCCGGCGCGTCTGTCCCCGACAATATCCCCGGCACGCCGGAATACAACTGGCAAAAGTACGGCTACACCCTTATCACGGAAGAAACCATGAGCGGCGGCCCCCATCCCGGCGATTACGAAAAGGACGGCGTGCTGCACTGCGGCTACTGCCACAAACCGAAATATATTCTGCACAATCTCTTCGGGAAAGTAAAAGCCTTTCCCGTTGACTGCGACTGCCTGAAGGAATGCCTCGCCCGCATCGCCGGGGAACGCAGGCGACGGGAAGAATTAATCAAGGCGGAAAACTGCCGCAGCCACGCCCTTCCCTACGCCCACATGCGCCAGTGGAACTTCGCCAACGACGACGGGGGAAGCCCTGTCATTACCGGCTACGCCAAACACTACGCGGAGCATTTTGCGGAATTCAGGCCCCGGGGGGAAGGCCTGTTCCTGTTCGGCATCAGCGGTACCGGCAAAACCTATACCGCCGTGCAGATTGTCAACGCCTTGTGCGACAAAGGCTACCGCTGCCTTGTCACCAGCTTTCTGGATATTGTCACAGACCTGCTTTCCCTGAACCGGGAAAAGCGGCAGGAATATATCAACGACATCTGCCGTCACGACCTGGTGGTATTCGACAATTACGGCACCGAACCTGCAACCTACTTCAGCGACATGAACGTGCTTGAAATCGTCAATATCTGCTACGACAAATTCGTGCCCATCATCATCGCCACATCCCTGTCGCCGGAGATCCTTGACAAAGAGAACAACATCACCCGCAAATCAGCCCTGACGCGGTTAAAGGAACGTTGTTACTGCCTGACGCTGGCCAACGTGCAGCGGAAAAATAATCAGGCGAAAGAACGCAACGTCCGTTACCGCAAATTGCTGGGCATCGCGGAAGACGACGCTTCCTCACAAAACTGGCCGAAACCGGACAAGGCAGGCTGCAACAAACAGCCTGTCCATACCAGCGGCAAAAGCAAAACGACCGAAATGCCCAGCCTGTACGAAGACATGGCGCCAGTGGGCGGCGTGGAAGAGGAAGATTGAACCGAAAAAGCGGGAACCCCATAAAATGCAAAAAACCTGCTGTGCAACAGCACAGCAGGAACATAATCGTAAAGAAAGAGGAGAAAAACCATTATGACCATAGAAGAAGCCATCGAACTTGGCAAAACAAAAATCGATCCCCGCAACAACGATTTAGGCGACAACCCGGAACGTATTTACGAAATCCTGGGCTTTACCAACGCCAAATTTTTCGGTTGGAATACCATCCGCCACATCCGGCACTTTGAGTACCACGGCCAGACCCACGGGTATTTCCAGTATGTGTGCCATAAACTGGTAAAATGCAGTTTCAAACAGGCGCTCATTACGCCGGACTACAAAAATTTCGGCATTTTTATTTTTAGCTTCCAGAAAGAAGATGACTTCTGGGACTATTCCGAGTATTACAACACGCCCAGGGTGGTGCTGATTTACAAATAAGCAGGGAATTCCATCGTAAAAGCCTCACTTCTTGTAAAAGTTGTACGTTATTATACCCGTTTCGCTTGTCCACTTCTCCAATGCTGCCGAATCCAGCAGGAAAGAATCTTCCATTGCCAAATAGTCAAGTATCTATAATAGATTTTTGCAACTTTTTACGTTTTTCTATTCTATTAAGTTCGGCTTTTCTCGGCAGATTTTATAAATTTATTAAAATCTGCCGTACTTTTTATTGCTTTTAGAACAGCACCACTGGAAAGGCATATTACAGCAACACGTGAAGATCCCTACTGAAAACTTTGCAGATGTATTGCAAACTTTTCACTATTACTGAAAATTTTGCTTATCTATTTTATATTACACATCATTATAATCATTTAATCATTGAACTTTTTAACATAATTTCAAACTTCACGAATACCATTACCCTTTCGCATATCTCTTCACAAACTTCCTCATCTTCTGCAGAACCGTATCATTTTGCAGAACATAATCCTTCAACCTCTGGTACTCAAGTTTCCTGCGATGCCCATATCCTAAAGAAGCACGTGAACCGATAGACACCACCGGGGCCAGCCACCAGGTATGGGTAAATGCGGCAGCCGCAACACCCAGTGAGTGGCATACATAGGATAACGTAGATCGGCGTCCGAAGTCTTTCCCCTTTTGGTAGTCTGTTTTCTTGTCATCCATTGCCACAGAAAACGCAATGATGGCATAGGGAATAATGGAAGGGAAGAAATCAGAAGAAACGTCATCCTGCGCGTTCAGGATCTGTTCCTGCACAAAGTCGGACAGCTCGTCATTCGAGATGCCGCTGTTAATCAAATGATCCGCCATGTCGCCCATCGTGGCGTGGCTGTATACTTCTTCCGTGGTTACCACGTCAATGTACGGATATCGTTCCAACGCATGAGAAATGTAATCTGCAGATTCCGTTGCTTTCAGCTGCAGCAATTCATCAATCTGACCCTGTTCGTTTATGATTGCAATATCCCAGCCTGCCTGATTGGCCGACGCTGCCAGTTCCGCGTGAAAGCCTTCCGGCAGATGGCCTTCATTTAAGTATTTCGCATAGCGCAGTTCAAACAGTTTGCCCTTCAACAAATTGGAAAATCCGTTTAACTGCACATCATTCATGGACTGTACCGCGTGTTGCAGAGACATCTGCGCCGCCAGATCCGGACAGGCCAGACTGTAGGCCCGTTGCAATTCCTCCGGCGCCTGCCAGCCAAACAATTGACCAAGGAAGCCTCTTGCACCCAGGCCCAGGGAATCTAGTACTATTTCTCTCCGTGTCTGCTGTTGCTCCATAACCGGGGAAATCTTTTTATGCAGATCCGCATATTCCACAGCCTGCCCTTTCATCATAGTGTACAGTCGGGCAAAATCCTTGTCAGTATACAACAAGGCCCGCGTGTCACCAATCAGTCCGGCGGTTGTGGTTACCACGCTGACCACCGCGCCGCCTATTGCAGAAAGTTTGCTCATATGGTTTGCCCTCCTTTCCGATTCAAGCATTCAACAACTATTTTTTTAAAATTATTGCCCGCAACCTGTTTTCACAGGCTACGGACAATAACACGGCAAACTTATTTTCAGTTACTTTAGTGACAGGTCTTTTTTACATTTGTGGGCGACTATCCCCACTATTAAACTCCTAATACTGTAATCGAATAATAACACATTATAAAACCGACTACTATGCAAATACGGGTAGCCCAATGGGCAATATGAACCGATATACCACGGTTTTCCATCAGGACGCCGACTGCAATTCCGGTACCGACGCCCATTAAAACGGCTCCAATTAATAATACACTATAAAGCATATAAGCTGTCTCCTTCCTTTTTTCATTTTGAGCTTTCTATTGTTTCGTACTTAACGCCACTATACCTTACCTGCTTTTCAATACATCGTATGTTTCCGAAAGCCACTCATGATAGTACAGCAGAGAGTAATTCAAACTTTTTTGTTTTTATATTAAAGTGGCTATAGCCTTCAAATCGTGATCCTGCAATATCGCCGATGATTGCACCTAACATATTATTTCACCTCTTTATCTAATGTATTCAGTTATTCCGTTTCAATATCTCCTTTTACAGGAGTCTCACTTATTTTTTTACATAAACTACGTACACGTTCTTCGACGAGTTTTTTGGGATTCAGGTGCTCCAGAACATAAAGCGGATTTCCTCTAAATCCACACTGTATTCCATCTTTCCAGTCCAAAGGGCAATACTTGCAACATTTTTCGTCAACTTCATCTAAAAACAATTCCTCATAATTCTTTGTGAATTGACAAGCAAAACAATCATATACAACATAACCTTCTTTTGGAAAAAGGTCAACAAGTGCCCTGTGTTTTGCCAGGCTAACGAACCCGCCCATATCACCTTTTCCATTTGACTCCCTTACAATCTTCAGAATGTAATCCGGCATAACTTCCCATAATTTTTTATGTTTGTTAAGTTTAAATACTATCTTGTTTTCATTCATTTTTCATCAACACCTATTTCAATCCATAACGTATTTTCACTCATCGTCTGCCTCTGTCAGTTTGTGAAAGGTTCCTTTCCCGTTTTCTAGTTGTTTGTTGGATCTCATCAACCGGGTCTGTTTGGCTGAACCGGAAAACGGAGAAGCGCTTGCGGTTGTCTTTGATCCAAAATTGACCCCGGCAAACGTTCCGCGTTTTCCGGAACCGCATTCTATCGTAGCGTTAAATTTATCGATAGTGAAACGCTCTTCCGTAGCCAGGCCAGGATTCTCAATCTGATATCTCAATTCACTGACAATCCTGTTTGCAACCCGCATCACAACCTGCTCTATGTATTGTTCCCCCATATAATCTTCAAATTCTCTTGAAACTTCGATTTTGAGTTTTATTTTTGCTTTTTGCATAAATCAACATCCTTTCTATTTATTTCACAATCATTGAACCGTCAGTATATATTACCCCATTGTCATCCTGATTCACGCACAAATGGTACTTGTTGTGGCTGACATTAGACAACACTTTAGATTTTCCATATAATAAACTTTAGATTTCCTTAATTCTTGACTTTGGATTTTCCATGTGCTAAACTTTAGATTAACGCAAGAAGACAAACATGTTGTCTCCAAAGGAGGGACTCAGATGATAGAACGAATTGCCAAAGAAGCATTGCTCCGGCTCGCTGCCCAATTCCCTGTGGTAGGCGTCACCGGGCCCCGGCAAAGCGGAAAAACGACACTGGCAAAAGCTGCTTTCCCACACAAAAAATATGTTTCGTTCGATGACCGTACTATGCGGGAACTTGCCGCGTCAAATCCCAGGGATTTCATCGCTGCCTTTCCGGACGGCGCGATTATTGACGAAGCGCAGAAAGTACCGGATATTTTTGACGCAATTAAACTCCATGTTGACAGTACCCGGGCTTTGCCCGGCAAATATATCGTAACCGGTTCCAGCCAGTTCCGGCTTCGCGCAAACATGACGGACAGTATGGCCGGCAGGGCTGCTTTTTTAAAACTCCTTCCCTTTTCCGTTAAAGAACTGAAGGCAGCCGGTGTTCTTTCTGATAATCCGTATGATATCATCTTCAACGGCCAGTATCCGCCGCTTTACGACAAAGAAAAGCATTTTTTTCCCGACGACTGGTATGAGAGTTATATTGACACGTATTTGGATCTTGATGTACGGGACCAGATCAATCCAGGCAATCTCTCCACGTTTAAAAAGTTTATCCAGATTTGCGCCCTCCGCAGCGGCCAGCTTCTCTCCATGGACAGCATTGCCAGGGACATAGGCGTTTCCGCGCCGACGATAAAATCCTGGCTTTCCATATTGGAAACTTCTTATATTATTCATTTTCTGGAACCGGACACAAACAATCTCGGTAAGAATATCGTAAAAACCCCAAAACTGTATTTCGTTGACTCCGGTCTGTTATGCCATCTGCTGCGCCTTGAATCAAAAGAAGAATTACTGCTCAGCCGTTACAAAGGAGCAGTTGTTGAGACTTTTGCCATAGCAGAATTGTTAAAGCAGCGCCTGAATCAGGGGAAAAAAGCTAACCTGACCTTTTTCCGCGATGACCGGGGCTTTGAAGTGGATACCATTGCAGACTGGAAACACACCTTCGCCATAGAAATCAAAAGCGCTAACGCCCCCGAGCATAAGCTTGCCGCCAACACAAAGAAATATCTTGAAATACGGCAGGACCCAAACGCCAGAAATGCTGTCTTTTATCTTGGAGACATCAGCATGAACATCAACGGCACGTCATATGTTTCGTGGAAAGACTGGGGCGACCTGTAAATCAAACACAAAATTTTCCTTGTTACGCCTTATCCTTCGGCAGATTTTATAAATTTATAAAAATCTGCCGAGCTTTTTATTGGTTTTTCTTACATTCAAATTGAATTTTTCGCCAATATTTCCATTTATTTTTTTATAAAAACGGCCCCCCGGTTCCACGGAACCCGTCTCCTTCTTCCGGCGGCATATCATTGTCATGCCAGTCATCATAATAATCGTCATATCCGTCATAGCTGGATGATCGGTAAGAAGAGCTGTAGCCTGAATAGCTGTTTTGTTTTCTCTCTGTTTCGCTTTTCTGTTTATCTTGCACTGACTGCCATTCCGCACTCCTGTCTTGTTTTGAATCCGGTTTGCATCCGTCATGGCCGGCATCCGTTTTTTCTGTTCCGTCTTCAATCAGGCTTTTTGCTGCCTGATAAATGAAATAGGCTATGACGCACAAAGAGAAAAGCCCCAAGATGGTCGGCAGGCATGCAATGATTATTCCGATAAATACTATGCCAAAAATCGTTTCAAGTAAGATTTTCATTCAGACATCACCTTCCTGTCTTTCTCTGATTTTTTATAACCCCTGACAAATCTTTTATTAAAGCGGCGCTTGCGTGTTCCCGTCAAACTTTTTAACGGAAGAAGGATGCGGCGCAATAGCAAAGGAAAGCAAGCCCTAACACAACTGCTGCGATATAAAACCACGATTTCCGGTTGTAAAAGAATTCCTTGATCTTCGCGCATGTATCCAGCGTTTCATTGTCTTCTTCCGGTATATAACGAAACAAGCCTTTGATCTCCTCCGGAAACTCTTTCCATTTCAACACTTTATTAAAGCCGCAATCTATGGCGCGTTCACTTGCGATTTCTCTGATAATTTTATAGCCGCTATATGAGACAGGACTGAACGTAATACCGCATGGACTGTTGATCGGAGAACCATCCATAACGGCATTGGAAATCTCCGCCATTTTACACAGAATGCTGTCCTCATAGGCATCCGAATCTGCATCGCCTGATAATGTAATGATGCTTTGCCCATTGCCGTATTGAAACGAAGCCATCCATAAAGAGTCCCGACAGCTCGTCCTGTCTGCAAAAATAGTTACTTCTAACAGTTCGTGTTTGTCTGTCTCGAACTTCAATGTCGCAGTCCCTGCCATACGGCAGAATTCTCTCCATCCTTTTGGTCCTTCCATAGCATCACCCTTTCGCTTATCGTTTCCGCTAAATTCCTATATTTATCCAAATTAATAATCTGCCAGCTTTCCAAAACTACGAGAGGCTATCTGTCTTTTTAGATTGCTCTCAACCTTGCTTCCGCTCGTGCTATTTCATCACATCGTTTGTTTAACTTGCTTTCTGCATGTCCCTTTACCCAACACACTCTTAAATCAATCTTTTTTGAAAGTTTCCATACTTTTTTCCAGATTTTCCAAAATCGGACATATTTTCCATCCGCTCTTTTCCAACCGCAATCCTTCCAACCAGCCAATTTAACATTAAAATCGTTAACCACGCCTAACGCGTCACTATATAAAACGACTTTTCCTGTAATGTTGTATTTCTTTAGTCGTTTTAATGCTTTGCAAATTGCCAGTAGCTCCATATAGTCTGAGCTGCTTGGTCTCGATTTATGCCCAGAAACCACTATTTCAGCATCGTCCATTTGACGGAATAGCAATATGGCAGCATAACCTCCCGAATCTATTTTTTCTACTGTATTTTTATTTGTACTTACCAGCGATCCGTCCGTATATATGACAACTTCCGCATTTTTAGGCAATAAGGGATTTAGCGCAACCTCATTGTATTTTTCTCTTAACCTTTTCTGCCATGCGCTAAGTGTAACCGGTTTTGTTTCGGCTGTTTCAATTTTCTCTTGACTGTCTGTTTTTATTGTAGGAGGTACCACCGCAATCACTTTTGAAGCCTTTGCTGTTACTCCAGGTTCCTTTTTATTTCCATCATCGTTTTTTTCTTTGTTAACCATCTTTTCTTCATCTTCCAATACGGTACTTAGCTGTACCTTAGGTTCTGTAATCCCAATTTCAGGTATTGGTTTCAATATGACTTTTTGTACTTTCCTCGCAGCCTCATCCTCAACAGATGCATCAAGATTAAACAATTTGTTCCCTCCAGCAACCACATTTCTCATCGACTCCGGTAATGGCTGAACAGCTATTAGGCTATTGAGTACTCTTTTTAGCTCCTTTTGAAATAATTTCAAAAACGCAACAAAGCCCTCATTCTCAATTTGAAATTGATTAAGCGTTTTGATATAACGATTACATGCCAACTGTATTTTGTGCTCCCACTTAAGTTTCTTCAACCTGATATACTCAGGGTTATCCGATTTGGGAAGCCGTCCAATGTTATGTTGTGCCTTCTCAATTTTAGCGGCAACCAGCACCTCTTCCTTCTCACAACAGCTACATTTTTTTTGAGAAGACGCAAAATCGTCAAGCATTGTCTGAATCGCAATCAGTAGTTTTCTAACATGAATCTGTTGTAACTCTGATGGTTCTTTAGGTCGTTGAAATTGAGTGTTATTACTATTATTCTGCTTTATTTCCGCATCTTCTCTTCCTGATAACTTTACCTGTTCTACAGCAACATCCATAGCATCACCCGCTCTTCTCGCAATATCAAGAATATCACGTTATCTTCTTTTCATTGTTCAATCACCTAAGCAACAATAACCTTCTTGGAAATCAACTGCGTGATCACACTTCGAAAACTGGAATTAGTAATTTTTTCAACCCTGAATACCGGAGGATATTCTTCGTCGCTCTCCATTGCAGTTATTGCGCTGCTATAACTGCCGGTCCCTTTTGTACTATGCGGAATAGGACCTACTATAATCGCTACATATTTATTTGTATTTCTGAATTTATTGTATTGATAGGTTTTTGCTTTTTCATATCCTAAGCAAAACTCAAAATGGTTTTTATTTAAGCCATATTGCTTGGCAATTCCGATCAAATGATTTACTTTAGTCATCGCATCTCCTAAAACTACAACTTTTTGATTATGATTAGGATGATAAACTAATTCTTCTTGAAAACAGTCCTTTAGACCCATCAGATTCATTAGTTCAGACAATTTACCAGAGTTATCCAAATTAACAATGATTTCTTCCAATTTTTCCGTAGCAATTACATTCCGTAATACTTTAAGCAATTTTTTCATTTGAATTTGATTTAACAATGTTTTCCACCCCGCCTTAACAATTACGTTATCCTTTTATGATTGTTCTCCGCTGTTTGGGCTTTTGTTTATGTATAAAGCGAATTATTGTACAACTTAACATTTTATTTAAGAAAAAATGCAATAAAAAATGACCGGCGTTTAACCGGTCAATGCAATGATTTCGCTGAAGCAGCTTTCAACTATGCCAGGAACCACCATTATAATGTTTGCACTGTTCGTTTAGGCGAAATACCTTGTACAACGCCTTTACTCAAAAATCTTTCCGATCCATTTTTTAACTTGTTTAACGTGCTTATCCATATCTATATTATTCTCTGAGGCTTTATCTTTTAGTTTCTCATATTGCTTTTGTAATTCTTTGTTTCCTTGTTCCGCCACTTTCTTAACTTGCTCAATATGCTTATCAACGTCTATATTATTTTCCTCTGCTATATCTTTTAATTTTTCATATTGTTTTTGTATTTCCTTATTTCCCTGTTCTGCGGTATTTTTTATTTGTTCATAGTATTTGTCAACATCAATATTATTTTCTTCAGCAACCTTTTTTAATCGTTTAAGATGCTTTTTAATCACTGGAACATTTTGTTCAGCTTCCTCTTTCAATATTACAATTCGTTGAGCCGCTTCTGAATCTCCCTGTTCTGCAACTATTTCGTACCAACTTATTGCTTTAGAAATGTCCCGCGCTGTACCCCAGCCTTCCTCATAAAATTTCCCCGTCATAAATTGAGCCTTTGTATGACCCTGTTCTGCCGCTTTTTCAAAAAAGACCAATGCTTTATATAAGTGCTTCTTACCTTTATTTCCTTTGTAATATGAAAGAGCTAATTCATATTGAGCTTCAGCATCACCTTTTTCAGCCTCAATTTTTAATAGCAGTTCTTTGTGAGCAGCCCCAGCTTCATCTATTCCTTGTTCTTTTGCCTTTTCATACCAATAAAGTGCCTTTTCATAATCTTTATTAGTTCCTTTTTCCTCTTCATAACAAAGCCCTAACTTAAACTGCGCTTTAGCATGTCCGAGTTCCGCTGCCTTTTGATACCAGGAAAAAGCCTGTGACGGTGTTATTCCTAAACTTTCATCATCTTTTGTCACACCTGTTTCATAGCTAAAAGCTACCTCATATTGCGCCTCCGGGTCTCCCTGTTCAGCCTTAGCAATCAACTTATCAAAATATGTTTCATCAAAGAACGAACCATTTTTTAAAGAGCGTTTTGCCTCTTTATTTCCTTTAGAAGCAGCTTTTGCAATCCATTCATAGGCTTGCTTTTTATTTCTTTCAATTCCACTGCCAGTATAGTATTTAATACCTAATTGATATTGAGCATTTGCGTCACCTAATTCTGCAGCAAATTTAAGCCACTCAATGTAATCATCTTGTGTATTAAATTTTTGGAAATCACTCAAAACTCTCTCTCTAATTTGTTTTTGTCCATCTTCCGAAGCTTTTTTATAATAATATAACGCTTCTTCTGAGTTAAAATTCGTCTCAATATCGCTTACCCAACACATTGCTAAATTATTCAATGCGTCATTATTACCTTTTTCTGCTGCTTCTTTATAACAGTTTATGGCTTTTTCTATATTTCTTTCAGTTCCAATTCCTTTTTCGTAATACTTCCCCAGCTTCAATTGTGCAAGAACATATCCTTGTTCTGCAGCCTTTTTAAACCACTCAAATGATTGATACGGATTTATTTGTCCATTCTCGTTATTCTCAAAATGCAACCCCTGTTTATATTGCGCTGCTGCATTGCCATTCTCTGCCGCCTTTCTATACCAGTAATTTGCATCATAATCATCTTTTGTGACTACGCAACCATTTTCATATTGCTTCCCCAACTCATATTGTGCTGCCGCAATGCCGCACCTAGCTGCTTTTTCATACCAATAAATTGCCAGATGTCCATTCTTAAAAACACCTTTTCCTGTTTCATAGCAAACTGCCAACTCAAATTGAGCATTTGCATCGTTATTTTTTGCATCTTCCTTACATTGCATGAAAAACTCTTGATTAGCAGACACACCATCACCGGCATCCTGTTCGATATTAGTATAAGATTTTTCAGAGTCAAGGCCTTCCTTAAATTCTGTGTTTGTTTGCTTATCTGTTGTGCTATTCAGATTAGATTCTAACTTACTTTTGTCTGTTTCAATCTTGAAGTTATCTTCATTACTTTTCCGAATTTGAATATTATTTATCTCAACTGCAGCGGCTTCCTTATAACTTTGATCTGATATTCTCTTAAACCAATAAACCGCATCATAATCATTTCTCGTTACTCCCTTCCCATTTACATAACATCTTCCCAATTCATACTGCGCCTTTGCAACCCCCTGCCTGGCTGCTTTTTCAAACCAATATACCGCCAGATGGTCACTTTTCAAAACACCATTACCGGTTGCATAGCAATACGCCAATTCACACTGCGCCTTTGCATACCCTTGTTCTGCCGCTTTTTTATACCAATAAGCGGCTAACGAAAAATCTCTATCGACACCTTTCCCATAATAATAGCAGCCTGCCACCTCGTACTGTGATTGTAAACCACCTTTTTCCGCTTCCTCTTTCTGTTTGTTAAAATACAAAATATCTTGTTCTTTAAATATCAACTCCAGTTCTACAAGCTTGTCACCGGAATCTTTATATCCCTTTTCAGCTATTTTTTTAAACCAAAAATATGCTTGAACATTATCAACTTCAACTCCAATACCTTTTTGATAGCAACATGCTAATTCGTATTGCGCCTTTAAATGACCTTGTTCAGCCGCTTTCTTATACCAAAAAAATGCCTTTTTATCATCTTTTCCAGAATAACAATAATTAGCTAATTCATATTGCGCTTCTACGTAACCTTGTTCCGCAGATTTCTCGCGCCAGTAAGCTACCTTGAAATCGTCTTTAATTGTGCCTTTTCCAATCAAATAACATTCTGCTAAATCGTACTGTGCTTTTGCATTACCCTGTTCAGCAGCCATTTTGCATTTATTAAAAATGATTCTATTTGTTTCTTCAATTCCTTTCAGCTCAACATACTTCTTTTCTAACGCAGAACAGTCATCAGCCATTTTTTCATATTTTTGACCGAGTTCCAAGATGCGTTTTTCTAAAGTAGCCACTTCTTGTTTTTTTTCTTTATAACTCTCGAACAGGGTGCTATTTTCTATTTCCATTCTTTCTATTCTTTTATCCAAATTCACAATATTATTCTCTTTATCAGCCACTTCCCCTTCCATTTTCTGAAGCTTAGCCTCGGCATTTGCAAGGTCATTCTTTGCTTTATCTAATTGAGAAGAAAACTCCTGTTTCAACTTTTTAGCTTTTGTAATTTGCGCATTAATGTCATTAATATTTTTTTTTAGGTCTTCATACTCTTTTGTCTTAACCACTATCGATTCGTTAATAAGTTTTTCCTTATCTTTAGCGATTTTGTTCGCCAATATACCACTTAATAATTTTGAAATAGAGATATCTGTCACGCTTGAAATAGTTTCTTTTGCTTTTTCAAAATCCTGATTATAAGAAAAATCTTTATTATTTAGGCCTTCACTGTAAAGATAAAATTTAATGACGTTAACTTCATCAGCAAGATCCGTGCGAGAAGAAACTATATTGTTTTTAATAGAATTCCAAATAATCCCAGCATCTATGCTTTTCTCGCAAGCTTTCTTATAAGAATTAAGTGCTTCTTCCAAAGATTGTTTCACACCGCAACCATATAAACATAATCTCGCTTTTTTCAAATACGCACTTGCTAGACCAATTTCAGCCGCTTTATCATACCAATAAAAAAACGTTTCGTCCAAGTCATCTAACAAATCTTTATAACAATCGGAAAAATAAAATTTATTATAATATAAAACATCTGCAACGTTCTGAATATCAGCTTTGTTATTCCGATGCGCACCAACTAAAAAGGGTTCTAAAACTTCTAAAAGTCTAAGCATCTTTCTCACAGTTACTGTACTCTTTTCACTATCATTTATGCCTAAACTCAAAATTTGCTTGTAAATGGATTTAGCTCGATCTATGTTGCTATCAGAAAAATCATCAGATTTTGCCAAAAGTAATCTATTAGCTTTTTTTAACTCCTGTTTGTAATTTGAAATCGTTACACCAAGTTCTTTTGCCATATTATCTTCATTCCTTTTTACTGTTGCTATCAAGTCCAATAGATGTCATCATGTCCTTATATCGCTGGTTTGTACCGAAGGACTAAAGTAGCCTCCATGTATTTAATCTGGAATTAACATTTGTAAGTATTTACTAGCCAGTTCAACATTCCTTTTCACGCCAATCCCATACTTTAAGCATAGTGCATATTTGTATAGTGAATCCTTATCGCCCTTTTGGGCTTTATTCATAAATTCAATTACACCTGGTGATGCCACTTCTACTTCTTTAAATTCATTCAGAACGGCATACTTCGTTTCTAATGCAGCACAGTCACTAGCCACTTTTTCAAACTTTTGACCAAGTTCTAATAATTGCCTTTCTAAAGACGTTAATTCTATTTTTTTGCTGTCACAGCTTCTAATCAGTGCACTTTCTTCTATTGCCATTTCTTGCAACCTTTTATTGATAGTTACAATATTACTTTCTTTCTCAGAAATTTCCCCATCCATTTCAGAAAGTATATTTTGGGCTTTAACAATATCACTCTTTACATTGTCTAATTGTAAAAAAAGCTCATTTTTTAATCTTTCTGCTTCTGTACTTTGCTCATTAATCTCTAAAACATGTCTTTTTAAATCTTCATATTCTTTCGATTTAGATAATATTGATTCATTAATGATTCTTGCTTTATTATTTTCAACTTTGACAGTTAATATAGCACTTAACGACTTTGCAACTGTGACATCTGACAGGTTTGAAAGAATATCTTTAGCTTTTTCATAATTTTGCTCATAGTTCAATAGCCCTTCACTGAAAAGATAAAATTTAATTACATTAACGTCATCAGCAAGATCAGCCCTTAACGGCACTTCGTTATTTTTAACTGCAGCCCAAACAGTCCAAGCATCTTTGCTTCCCTCGCTAGCCTGTTTATATGATTCAATTGCCTCTACCACAGACGGTTTAACCCCATGACCGTATAGGTAAAACCTTGCCTTCTTCAAATATGCGCTTGCAGAACCAAGTAAGGCAGCCTTGTCATACCAATAAAAAATAGCCTCGTCTAAGTCCTCTAATAAGTCTTTATAGCAGTCATTAAAATAAAACTTGTTATAGAACAAAACATCTGCGACACTTGCAATATCTGCCTTATTATTACGATGAGCGCCAGGTAAATAGTTTTCTAATACTTCTAAAAGCCTAAGCATTTTTCGCGCAGTTACTGCACTCATTGCATTATCATTCGTACTTGAACCTAAAATACGTTTGTAAATAGATTTAGCGTGATTTATATTAGTTTCGGAAAAAGCCTCCGTTTTTGCTAACAGTAATTTATTTGCTTCTCTAATTTGCTTTTGACTTGAAACTATTACGTTAGATTCATTTTCCATATTAACACCAATCCTTATTTACTGTTTTCCGGACTAATTCTAATTCATATTAATACTTATTGTTTTAAAGCATTTTTAATATCCTCAAGGGTTGCTGCATCATTAGCAATAACACGGAATTCTATGCGCCTTGACGCTACTCTATCTTCATAGCCATCTGAATTGTAAATGACATTACTGGAAGAATATCCGACAGCGCGCATCTTGTCTTGCATCAATTGTCTATATGGCGCTAATTCAGGCCTTTTCAATGCATACAACAAAATTGACAACGTTCGTTGTTGCGAAAGTTCCATATTTTTGGTATATGCTTCTTCTTTTGTAATTGGTACTACCGAATTCCACTCCGATGAAGCATGACCCTCAATACGAATTTCCTTAACATATTTTGGGTCAGATTCGCTAATCGCTTTTAGATAACGTGGAAGAAAATAGTTTAACTCGTCCTTAAACTTTTCGGTAAGGACATATGAACCTTCATTAAATGTACCTGAAGCATCTGGAAATCTGGCAGAAGCCAGTCCATCCTCATTCAGCGCATATTTTGACCGATCATAATAATTGAAATTTTTATTAATTGCTTCTTTTATATTTTCTTCAGCCAAATTTGCCTGGTTTGTTACTGTATGAATTTTATTCTGTGCAATCTCCAGCTTCTCCTTAGCTTTATCCGTTTCTTGCGTCATTAAAATGGAAAGGAACAAGAAAATGACAAGCAGCCCAGACATCAAGTCAGTTGTTGAAATCCATACAGAAGTTTCAGGATTTTCACCGGAAAGTCTCATGATTTTTCCCTTTCAATAAGTTTATCGTTCACAGCATGCGTATAATTCAATCAGCTTATTCGTTAATTATGAAATTCATATCACCATTATTATGACCGAAATTCTCTTGGGACTTATTAACTCCATCATTATAATCCTTAACAGATAATTCTCTTATTACTTCAAGAGTTTTTCTTTCTTCCAAAATTTCATTCTGATATTTATTAATTTTGTCAATCAACGCATCAAGCATTCCTATTTGTTTATCAAGTGCAATCGAGTTTTTACTTATTAATGCTTGACCTTCAGTCAAATTATTACTAACTTGTGTAATACCTCCCTGGGATTCTTTTAACACAGCATTGTAACTTCCCAAGGTATTCAGAAGATTTCCTACAACTTCATTCGATTGTTTCAAGGAACTATCAAGCACCTTAAACTTATCAACAACATTACCAATTTCACTTACTTTATTAGTTATATCTTTAATGGAACCACTAAATGATTCTCCACTATGTATGATTTCATTATTTACTCCAGAGATCCCATTCTTCATATTTGTTATAGCACCATTTAGATGGTCAATTCCAAATTTAATATTGACTAATTGCTGAACAAGTGCTCCTAATACTTTTGAATACCTCTCTTGATATTCAGCTACCATAACTTTGTTTTCTTCCACGGAATTATTAGTTTTTGAAATACACTGATCAACGTTAGACATAACCAAAGCAATTCTTTCCAAGCTTTCTTGCATTTTCGTACTAGAACCATTCAAGCCATTTAACAAATCTATAGCACCTTTATTAAACTCAGATACTGCAGCAATACGGTTACGACATTCATTTTCTGCTGTATCAACAGACTCTTTAAATGCTACCATAGTATCGTTCAGGCACTGATTCAGCATATTCGCATTTGCTACATAGTGACTATTGGTTTTTTCTGTAAGTTCTTTTGTATCATTTAAAAGCTTACTTGTTCGTCCTATAATATCAGAAGATTGTTGGTCTAATTTTTCCATAATTGCTGAATTTAATCCCGTTAGTTTTTCCACTAACTTTACTTCCGCATTCCCCACCATATCCATTTTTTCAACGAATGTATCACTTTGCTTACTTAAATGTGCATAGGCATTATCTAATTTAGTGATACCGTTTTCCATGCTTTTAAAAGTTTCCTTAATGGAGTTTTGGAATTGTTCAACGAGGACAGCCATGTTTCTTTCCATTGTTTTGGAATTTTCATCCATAGCATCTTTCATAACCCGACGAAAATCTTCAAAAACTCTTTCTCTCTCTTCATTGGCCTTTACTGATTCTGTAGCAGCAATAAACATATTTTTTCCAATACTGTCTGTCGTTTTCGACATATTAATCAAGTCAGTATTCAATTTCTGTATTGCATTAAAGAAGTCTTTTTCGTCAAGATAGTCTTTCTCAATTGCAGTTCTGTTTGTGCTTACATATTTGTCTGTCTTCTGCTTTATATAGCGCTTTGCAGCAATAGAAAACACCAAACCAACCACAGATGTTACAAATGCAAGCTTTAAGCCGGCAAGCAACATATTGATATCATTTCCTTTGCTATTAAAGGAAAACAAAATTGCGCTTACTCCAACAAACGTAAAAAAAGTCCCCTGGGAAACCATTAATGTTGGATAGAGACTTTCACCATATTTGCCAGCTTTTAAATCTTCGTCCATCGCTTTCCAATACTTCAGACAAAGAATTACGGATATTGCAATAGGTATTATCGAAATCATTAAACGGATTATTTCTTTATATGGCTCATACTCTCTAAAATTTGAAGGAAGGATCAACTGAATGAAAAAAAGACCTAAAGCAGAAAACAACAGGACAACAGTGTCTTCAGATTTTAACAACTGCTTTCTAACAAAAAGTAATAGTAGTATTGTGACAATAACAAAAATGATTAATGATGAATAAATAGGGTTTTGGCTTGTCCATAATAAGATATCATCCATAATTAAATCTCTCCTTAATTAAATATATTCATCATCCAGTTCAGGGACGCTTGAAGATTCTATCTTTCTATTATTTAGATACGCACTTGTTATCTCGTTTGATATGTTTTGTGCGCTATACGTATCAAAAATTTTGTTTCCCGCAAACTTTGATATGTTTTGATATTCATCAGAATCAACAGCAATATCTGAACAAACAGCTAACCTCGGTATATCCTTCAAAACATCAACTAAGTTAAACGCTTCCAATGCAAGATCAGCTTCATAGTCAAAAACACCATCGGATAATAATACAATAGACGCTATTGAACTGCCAGAAGAATATTGTGGATTATTCCAAAGTGTTTTTATTTCATCTAAAGCTTTTTTCATCGACATAATCCCAAACGGCTCAAAATTCGCTTCGGTAATTGACTTAAGTGTATTAAAACCAACAACCTGTCTCACACCTGAATCGCCCAAAACGATAACCGTATTCTCCACTGCAAAATTCGATTCTTTACCTTTTAGTTTAATATTATCAATAATCTCGAACAGACAACTTTTTAATTTTTCGTTTCGCCCGTTATAATGAGTACTTCCTGCACAGTTAATAATCAAAATTAACCACAACTCATTATTTAATCCCAATTTAAACACCTCTCTTTAGTTTTTTGAGAAAATCATTAATCGTTCTACTAATACTTGCTTCGCTTCGATTATATTTTTTAGCAATTTCCCGTTGTGTAGGAATGATTCCACTTATGAACCATTCGCTTGCAATTGATTGGTTTAAGAATGAAAACCGTGCTATCGTTTCTTTCGTCAATAATGAACAGATCCGTATAGTAAGCATGTCTGAAATGATAGGCTTTTGCCTATCTTGTAACGTATTGAAAGCTTCCTCTATCGTAGACAAAAAATCATTCGCAGCTTCATCATCAACAAAATCCCTCTCAATGGACCTGCCATCTGAAATATAGTCCCATAAGCTTCTTATCTTTCCTTCTTCACTAAAATAATTATCAGTAGCAACATTTACCTCACATAATTGAGCAATTTCCTGGATTCTAACAACCGGTAGTTCCATTGCATCTGAAAGCCGTTTATAAAGTTCATTACGGGTTAATAAAGAACCTAACTGCTCTGCCAATCTTAAATACTTTTGAACTGCCCGCTTATCTTCCTCTGTAATTCTTATTCCATGAAACTTTTCTTCCCGTATCTTTTCGCCAGTAATATGTGAAAATTCTTTTTTCCAAGCTGAATTAAAATAATGAAGGAACATTCCTCTTGTATCATCAAAGTTATTAATACAGCGAGTTGCTACCTCTGTTATTTCACAACCGTATGGCTCGTATTCCTTTTCATTTGTTGCCATAAGATAACAATACAGGTATTCTAACATCCGGTAGAATTCCTTTTTAAAGGCAACATATTCTGTTTGCTGATCAAGCGAAAACAGAGGAGATTCTTGAATCCTCTGCTCAAACTTTTTCTTATCATAAACCATTCATGTCACCTTCATTTATAAGGATAAAAGGCTCTTTAACATGGTTCTGGCATTTTCAGGATTGTTACAATGAATAGTATTCGAAATAGAACTCAGACAATATAATGGAATCATATCACATATCTTCGTATCAACTGGCTTTCCATTAACAAAACTTGCCTGACCATAGATAATATTATCTACGGTACAGTCAAGAAACTTCTCTGCAAAATTTAATGCGGCAAAAACGACGATAGGAAGGTCTTTTGGACCAAATGTTGTGTCAACAAGGATATGGGAACCTGTTTCAATTTCGTCAACAATTTGTCCCATCAACTGTTCATGAACGGCCTGCGATTGTACAAAATCTGTATCAATAACAATAAAGTTAATAACAGCGCCTGTTGTATTGGCCTCTTTAAGTTCATCCAAAAAAACTTCTGTATTCTTTTTGTAATGCGCATACTTATCTTTCTTGACTAAAAGAATTACTTTCAATTCATCATCAGATTTAAGGGTCTTCTGCAAAAAAGCACAAATCGGATAACGAACCTTTCTATCTGCAACAGGAAGTGATTTATCATCACTAACATACAGAACTTTATCAACTTGTTCTTTCATCGGGATATTGCAAATAACAACTTTTTTCATTTTTTACACCTCTCTCACGCACACTTATTCATACTATAACAGTAGAATCTGTTCTTTTGCTTTGTCTTTTCAAACACTTCGATACTGTATTCTTTCTCAACGTATTTGATATACATCGGGAGCTTGGTCATTGTCCGAATTACTGCACTGTCATTATGGGCCTTCGAATAATCTATTGATTCATTCAAAGAAACCCCTTTACAATAGTATTTTTGCACTCCTTTCCGATAATTCTGGCTAAACAGATAATACTTTTGTCCGCCTTGAATTATAAAAAAAGAATGCAAACCTTGTTTTTTTACACAGTATACCATCGCTTTCATATAACTTCCTCGCTTTCATTATCAATATAACTCTATTTAATAATAGCGATAAAATTATTGTAACTTAACATTGTTAGCGCCGGGCTGCAACAACCTATTGGTTATTCTCGCCGGCGTTTTAGTGGCTTAAAATTCCCGGCGCTAATAACATTACTACAGTTACTTAAATTTCAGACATTATCTATTAATTTTAAGGTACAATACAATACTCTAATTATATTATTATATCATATATCATAGAGCTCTGCTTAAATAACATAGTGCATGCGGGTTTCGTGCAATTATGCGGAGCAAAACGGACGTGATGCGGAGTGAGCAAACTCAAAACGCTTTATACTGCGTGCGGCAGAATATGCGCAAACATTTTGATTATTGCAGCTATACTAAAATTCCCCGTGGTATATAAAACGGGGGCAGGTCAATTATTCAAAATTACAAATCCCACACAGCGTTTTACCGCTGCGTGGGAAACTTTTTATATATTCCATTAGTTGCCAGTTTCGCAATCAGTCCCCTCCGCCAATATTTTCTCTGCATTAAAAAATAACAAGCACCCGGACATTACTCTATCATTCATTACTATACTATTTTTTAAAGACAGTCATCTAAACTCTTACATGGCATTTCTGCAATATCTTATGTTGGTTTGATCAACAGTTATTAAACGATAATCCTCATATTTTTCAATAATGCTTAATCAAAATAATATAGTCCTGCTCATTTTAGACAATACATGTTTTGTATAATCTTTATCCTCATATGTTATTTCTTTCAATCCGTTGTACCACCATCCAAATACACTCTTCATTTCTTCTGAAATAGGTTTTGAAGAACAATAATCTTTCAGCTTTTCTTTTAAATCTTGCAAAGCACTATTAAACTCATTGTTATTCCCAATTTTTAACAATGCCAGCAAATAGTTCGCTCTTATAACCAGTCCCGCAGCGCGGAATCGGGGACTACTATTTTTAAATTCTTCAGTAGAAAGTATTGCTTTTTCAAATAATGCCCTCGCAAACATTTTATATTTGTTAGACTCTGTCGAATTAATTAAGGCTCTTGCATACATGCAGAATGTTATAAATATCGGAAAATGAATTTGCTGCTCAATTCGAGTTACATAGTTCTTAAAACATTCAAAACTATCCTGAATCATGCTTATGGCTAATTTTCTGTATTGTTCATCAGAGGAACTGACCATTACAGCCAATAATTTAGTTAAATGATACCAATCGAAATCTCCAAACTTACTTAATGGCCTTTCGCCTTTAGTAAAATCAGGACTTAAAATTGAATGCACGTTTACATTAAGCCCATAATTTAAACAATTACAAGCTTGTTCATAATTCCCTGATTCAGCCTCTATCTGTGCCAAAACTTGAGCTGTCCTACGTTTATCATTTTCTTTAACAAACCCACTCATAGCATTTAAAGAGTATCTTCGAGCCTGATCAGCATATTCTTTGGAAATTGAGCATGCACCATAATAACTTAAAGCCAATGTACCACAAATCTTTTCATATTGGTCATCACAAATATTGAATCGATAACCAGTCTCTTGAAAAATAGAATTCACTTCCTGACTTAATTTTTTTAAGATATGAAGTAATTGTTCGCCAATCTCTATGCTTTTCACATATTGAAAGTTGGCATAATAAAAAGTTGTCATTCGATTTGCAAACATTAAGTAAATGTTTAGGTCCTTGGATGCTTTAACATGTGATTCACATTTTTCCGAAATACGTATAAACTGAGTATAATTTCCTCTATGCATAAGAGCTGCCATTTTAAACAAATAAATGCGTGCCATACATGAATCATAGCAGGATCGCAAAATATCTTTATAGCCAATAAAACCAATGACATTATCGACAATTTGAATGACTTGATTAGACTTTCCCGAAAATGTCCCTAAAAGCTGCATTTTAGCATAAAAATTATTCAAGGCCATGGATAATTCAGATTCAGATATGTCTGCCAAACACTTTCGTAATTTTGGTTTAAAACTTTCCCATTCTTCTGTTTGATGATTGATTAACACTGCAAAAAACAATGCCTCACCGAAATTTCCGTCACTGATATTCCGTTTTAATCTCTCTATCTCTGGTTCTTCATATATACTATATGTATTAAATTTACTATTATTCCTTGTGTTTTTCACATTCAGTAACTTCATTACTCTTTTATTCAGGTGTTTTTTGCATTGAAGCGATTCTTTAGTATAATAGAAATTACAAATATAATCACTCAGAACGAGAAATGCATCTCCCTTATCATTTGCAAATTTTAAATGGACTTTGAATTTATTTCTAAAATTGTAAGATTCACGTATTTGAGCAATAGTTATATATTTTTCAAACTCGCTCTTTATAAACTGGGGCTTAATATAATCATTTTTTAAATTAAGTTCTCCCTTTGACTCTTTCTTCCTTTTAATATCTACATCTTGTCTATAGCCAATAGTAACTGTAAGCTCTATAGGATTATGAAAAGAAAAATCCTGTATAAGTTTTACAATGCCGTCCACTAAAAAGCTTATATATGTTGTTGTGTTATTTAAGATTTTTTCTTTTGACTTTTGTTGAAATATAATTGGAATAAAACCGTTATTGATAATAGCCTCGACCATGTCTACTTTGACATCTGCCTTAATCTCTGAAGGAAGTTCCGTAGCATGATGAAAATTACTATTTTTATATTGCTCGTTGATAACTATATATTTCTCACGGACTTGCGAAATAATGTTTTCTGCTTTTCTTACCTCGCATATATCTTTTTCACAGAGAATGCCACCAACCAAAGATGGCGAACTAAAATTATCCCTGTTCTCCTCAAAATCCCCACTTTCGTCCAAATATAAAAAATATTGTCTGTACGGCTTGTTATCCATATTAACGCCTTCCCTATTGTGCCCGCTAGAAAGCCCTTCTTATAGTGGGCAATTTATATGATTACCTTATATGGCTATAGCATTATAATTATTTCCTTAAATTCCAATATTAAATGGTGTTAAGATCGAGTCCGGTAATTCTTATATCTCCAGCACCTTTTTCACCGGTAATATATAAAAGGATTGCATATAATAAATTGGGAATGTCTTCATAAATTCCTTTATTAGGCACTTCCAATTTCAATTCAGACCGCACTTCATCCCCCTTCTGATTTTCAATTATTCCCTCAATTACTTGATAAACCATCTGACCAGCTTTTGAATTTAGAGAAAGTTGATAATTTAAATCGTGATCTCTGTACTCTCGTAATCTGAAAACACCTAGAATATATTCTAAACAAAGAGTTATATCCTTACTGTTATTATAATTGTTTTGACATAGTTCATTAAGATATATCACTGCTGCATAAAAATAATGAAGTGATTTACTAATAGGAATGTTCCAAATAAAATCTTCATTTCCCCAAATTGATTTTGACAACAAACACACCGCTCTTTTATCTTCAAGTTTATAAATCCTCTCCAGCAACAATTTTTGGGATTTTGTTGTACAATCCCCTAATGCATATCCTATGTAATCGGGAAGCTTACTTTTTCCCAAGATGTAATTATCAATGTAATTAGTTGCAATATCGTAATAAATTGGTCCTATATCTTCTGCAACTAACGACATGAGATTAAAAATTCTCATTTTCACATAATCATCGCTACATTCTTTAAACATATTAATCCAAGAGTCTTTTGAGTCATGGAAGGCTTGTTTTAAAGCAATAGGACAGTCATCATCATGTAGAGAATTCTTACCAATAAACACTGTAAGCATTATTACATAAAACCAACCATTATATAAGAATTGGCTTGGCTTATTTCCAACTCTAATATCAAGTGCCATATATGTTTTTATTCGATTATATGGTATACCAAGCTCTTCGTTATGAATATTAATAGCCTTAAACTTACCATTATTAGAAATTAGTTCAAATGAAATCTTTCTTACATTTGGTGAAAAATCTTCAGGATTAACAAAACTTGACTTATAAAATGCCACTTTTTTGTTTACGCCTTCAATACAGATCGTACGTATACATGTGTAACCGAATTCATTCTTAATCCAAATGCCACGATAATCATCATTTGAAAGTATTGTAGTATATCTTGGATTATCCTGAGTTTTGGATGGTGTATAAGAAACAAAACCCAGTCTATTAAAATTCCACCGCACCCCTTTTTGGTTTTTATCCATATTTTTTTCTAAAAAAACGAGATTAGCCAATTCACCGTTTATAATAGTTTTGATGGTGAAACTGCGTTTTCCCATTACACCCTTAGGGTAGACCTCATATTTAGTTAAGTCAATTGTTTGATAACCTTTTTGAATAGTATTAAATCTGTATTGTAACCCCTCAATATGATTCTCAATACCATTTCTACCAGGATACGCTCTCAACTCAGACCATTTTACAGAATGAATAGGCTCTGGACTATCCATATCATCGCACGGATACTCCGTGATTTTTGCCCAGGTTACTTTTGCCTCAACGAATCCCGCATCCTTTTTCTTGGGGATAAAAAACAAACGATATGGCTCTTCTGCACCGTATTGATAGGTCATGTCAAGATAACACTCAACGTCATGGGCCAGAGGAAACGCAGGATTTTTTACAATAGCCTCATACCTGGTGTTTCTATTAGTGTCATTTTGCACAAGATGAAAATGATAAACTGCAATACCTTTAGAAAGTGTAAAAGTGTTTTTAATGACAATTTTCTTTTTAACATTAAACTCCGGTGTAACGGTCTCCTGATCAACAAGATTAAACTTCCCGTATAAAAGCTTTATTGACAGTTCAGGCAAATGATCTCTCCAAAGAACCGTTTCTACCTTCTTTTGCAGTTCCTCATAGATTCTATAGCCTTCTAGAACTACTCTTCTATTCATAAACACAAAATTGTTCTCACCTTTATAGAAAAGCTGTTCTGATAATGAAATTATATGTACGTGGTGATTACCCAAAATTGACTTATGTCCAATCAAAAAAACATCAATTATATTCGTAATGTTGATTTTAGTAGATTTTATCTCTCTGATTAAATGGTCATTAAGATGTAAATGCTCCTGTTCATTATAAATGATTGTCAGCCGGTTACGTTCGCTGTCGAATCCATCTAAGCCCAATATATTATACGTCGCAAACTTATTAGCAGAACCATGTGCCAAGAGAGAATCCGTTAAATCATCTATCTCCTTATCAATTGAAGAAGATGTGCTTGGATGTCTTTCCCAAACAACACCTCCAAATTCTGGCATTATCTGTTCTACGGCTTCTTCCCGAACTCCCTGAACCAATGTCATAGAAACATCGTTGTCAACTAAGTCCAATACCAACAGAAAATCTCCAATATTAAACACTTTTTGAAAGGCCGGCATTTTCAAATATGAAAATGCAGCTCCTATGCTTCGCGGAAAAGCACGCACCTCATGGAATACCAACCTAGCAGCTTTATGCACTAAACTAAGCTGGAATTCATTATATATATCTGGAAAAAGAAAGGCAAATTTTTGGCTCGAAACGTATCGTTCAAGTAAATGCATCAGTTTGCTCATCTGCAACCCAGAAGCATTTTCAACCGATATAGGAACAGTATATGTTTCAACTTTACTTCCAAGAAGGATAGCATCAGACTGGTCACAAGGCACATCAAATCGATGTTCCTCCTCATCGTAACGGCATATATGCGTCTGCCGCAAGATTCTTCCATCTAATTGTGCAACATCTTGATTGTCTCCAATGTATTGAGGCCGTAAAGCAAAAATATCCATCACAACTGATTGGAACTTTTTCACTTCGCTTTCTTTTATCCCCACATCTTTTATCCTAATCTTACAACCCAGCTTCACAAGCGCAAGTTCTACATATTTGGATAAAGACTCTCCTTTCAGCGGAAATACAGACTCTGATTCGCCTTCAATGCAGAAATGAATATTTGTGTCCTCAAAATGAATATCAATACACTTATCCGCATATTTTATTATAAGTCCTGTCTCCCCCAGTTGAACTTTCAGAACTCTACCGACATCGTCAATCCCCAGAAAACAATCAGAATAGAGCCTGACCGAATAGTCTTCATAAGTAACCGTAGCCGGAATTTGCGGAAATCTTACATATTGACTCGCTTTTGTTAGAAACTCAACATAAAAAATAGCACATAACCTTTGTGCAATATCAGCATCATCAGCACCAATCAGCTCATCCAACTGCTTTAGTTCGTTCCATCCTCTCCAGATTTTTTTATAATTCTGATCTGAGATAAGCGTATTATTCGGCGGAAGATTCTCCCATCTTCGAATCTCCTCAAACTCAGGATTCCTAATGATAGACTGAATCAATAAACAGAACTGTGCTTCTTCACTTCGCTGCTGATTTGACGGGAACATTTCCAGTTTTGTTTGTACTAAATCAGCGAGTTCTTTAAGGTATGCCATGTACAGCCGGTTTTCACCTGTGTCCAAACTCATTCTTCTTTGAACAGCCATCATGGAATTGTTTGCACTAGAAATTTTCTGTTTTATTGTAAATCCCGGTCTTCGACTAAGCCAGTTCAAGCCATACCCGTTGATTTCCCTAACTTTATATAGAGGAAGTTTGACATTCTCCCGAATAATGTTTTCCCGCATATTCTCTGATATTCTTCTGATAGCAACAAATGTATCGTCCACCAATCGTGACACAGCATCTTTTTTTGCATATCGAAGGTGTTGTTTATCTGAGTTGTGAATTATAAGAGTATCAAAATTATAATCAGAACTTTCAGCGTCAATTTTATCTATAATTCTTATGATCCAATCCTGAATCATAAGAATCAGTTTAGCCCTTTTCTCTTTTGCTGGATTACGAAAAGCTCTACAGAACTTTTCATAACTGTCAATGCGATCATCCATGCTATATCATCCTTTGTGTGCAATTATTTCTCGGAAGCAGTATCCTCCTGATTTAACCGCTCAGTCCCAAGGTCTTTGTTATTATCTTTATTCTTTTGGGCTTCTTTTTCCGCTTCATCAGCCTCAATATACTTAGCACTGCTCCAGATAAACTGTCCATAGCCCTGCTCACAGGCTATTACAAAATCATCTTTCAACCTCTCAAACCCATGATCCTCAAGCTGTTTTTCTATCTCATCAAGAATCGATTTGCTCTTACCCCGCGTTTCTACACCTCTGAGTTTAGGCATAATCTTCTGCACAATCTGATCCTCAAATGCAACTTTCATAGCTTCCCTGAGTTCGATGGACATTTGTCCTTTTGAAAGGGTTTTAAGTTGTTCAGCTACAGTCGGATAGTTAACAATATAGTGTTCAATAGACTGCCATACACGATGACCAAGCGAACGTCCTACTTTTTCAAGTTTATCATTAAGTTCTTCAACAAAACTCTTATAGGATTCCATCAACGTCATCTGTTCTCCTTCCAAATCCACTGTTTTAATTATCCATTCACCCCATTTCGCTCTTGTAACCATAGGTCGATTTGTTTTTTTAACTGCCCTATCAAGATTTTTCATTCCCTTGCGGCTTACAAGTTTTCTGGGTCGAGGAAAATTGATGACCAGTCCTCTATCAAGAACTTTATCAGAAAGTGATTTCGTGGTTTCATCCTGATTCATTGTTCCAGTCCAAAGAATCGACCGCTCTAACTTCAATTTGTAAGGAGCTACACCTGCACCAAGTTTAACTTCAACGGTCGGAACATCCTTAGTACCTCTTCTAGTTTCAAGCTTGCTCAAAAAATCTGCAAAATAATGTTCCACATGAGCAAGATTCATCTCATCCAACAAAACAATGCTCATATATTTATTATATTTTTCGTCTTCCGTACATTGAACCAAATAGCGAAGCAGAGGTTCCGGTTCAAATCTGTTATCAATGGAGTTGAAGAACCCGAGCATGGATTCCTGACTATCCCAACTGGGTTGAACTGGGATATTAATGAAATTCAATCCTCCAAATACTGAATACAGTTTTGGGAGCTCTGATTTTCCGGTACCACTGACGCCGGCCAGTACTGTAATGGAAGACCAGTCCGAAATTTTCAGCGCAGTATGGAACGCATACAGAATCCTTTGTGGGAAATGGATTTCATAATCATCACACCTTTTACCAATAGCATCAAGCCATTCTATCTCTGTCTGTTCCAAGTTTTGATTTTCTCCTATCAACTCTCCCAAATATCCCGTTTTGATTTGCTTTATACGTTCCTCACGGTCAGAAAGCCTTGCTTCCTTTGTATTGTATCGATTAATCATCTCTATGTACTTTTCAGCCTGACTTTGCAGTTCGTCAATCTGAGTTCTAAGCTGTTTATTTAAACCATCCAGGCCAATATTAGCTGTTTCATAACTTTGAAGCTGCTCATTTTTCAATAAAAGGACTTTCTTATCTTTTTCAAGACTTGTTACTTTGTCTTTGAGAATCTTGCATTCGCTATCAAGAGCCTGCCGTTCAGCCTCTACACCTGCAGGCGCACGCATAGCAAGTTCCTTCTTCAGATTATCGATAGTTGTATTAAAATTCGAAATTTTATTTTGGATAATTAGTGGATCCTGCCCAATACTTGCCTTAAAACTCTCAACCTCCTGCAATTGCGCTTCCATCTGCGTCATTTTATGGCGCAGGCTTTGTAACGCCTCATCCTTAGTTCTAATTTCTGCCTCAAGATTGGCAATTTTATCAGCAGCGAATTCAGCAGCCCTATCTTTAATCTCCTGGTCATAGTTATCAAGTTCTGTTTTCCTATTAATTAGCCGCCTTTGTTCTCTTTCATTCTTTCTTTGCGCAGCATTAAGTTCCCTTTCTCTCTGATCCAGCTCTTCGTTGCGTGTTTGCCATGCTGCTTCTACCTTATTATTGTCTTCAATCTGCTTCGTAAGTTTACTTTTCAGCACAGCTACTTCTTTAGTTTTTTCTTCAATTATGTGTTCCGCTGATTTCGCGGCATCAGCTAATCTTACCTTGGCTTCTTTCTCCGCTGCGCTTATGATTGCATCAGCTTCATTTTTGGCTTTAGCTTCTGTATCCCTGATTTGAGAAATTAAAGCGTCAAATCTCTCTTTATCCCTTTTATTAAGATATTCGTCAAACCTTTTCCGTTTCTCATCTAACTGCCGATCTAAATCTTCATAAGCTTTTTCTCTTTCGGCGGATATCTCTTTTTCTAAAGCAATCTTCCCATCAGTCTTCAACTTCAGCAAGTTGGCCTTTTCAGCTGATTCTGCCGCTTTGATTTTTCGTTCTTGTTCTTTAACATTCGCTTCGCGTTCAACCAGTTTCGCTTCATAATCACTCTGCTTTTTAATCTGAGAATCAGCCAGTTTTTCCTTTTTTTCAAATAAAACTTTATTTGTATTAAAATCATTTTTGTCCGCATCCAGCTGTGCAACAGCTGCAGCATACGCTGCCAGCTTACTTCTGAGTTCAGCATACTGTTTTTCAATAGACGCTTCTTTCGCTGCAATAGCTTGTTCCCTTTGGAAAACAGCAGTTTCGCGTTCTGTCAGCCCAGCCTCTGCAGTTATATTATCCGTTTCAATCTGTAGCTTCTGCGCACTGGTTTCAACTTTGCTCTGAATGCCGTTATTTCTGATTTTTTTACCCATAATAACCTCCGATAATCTTTGTCAGTTGTATAACTTCATCTCTAAGCGTGTTCAGTGATTCTTCTGTTTCATTTAAAACAAGCATATCACCATGCCCTCTCAACTTCATAATTTTGTCCAATACAGATACAAAGCAGGCTTCTTCAAGTTTCTTTACCTGGTCGTCATCTACATTGGCAATATAGACCAAAGATTCCGCCCCCAGCGTCGACTTGTCTCCCTTGGTAGCCTTTAAATAATTACTATTCAGTACTGTGGTGAATGATTCCGGTACCGGCCGTCCATTATGTCTCTTTTTCAAACGGTCAACTGCATCTTCTTTAGAAAGCTGTGATTTTCCCTCAAGTTCCTCGTTTGCTTCTTCAAGTTCTGTCTGGAGAATCCGGTAAAGAATTTCAATATACTCCCTAGGATCCGGCAACTGTATTCCCATTTTGTCCGGTGATATTTTTATCCATTCATTTTGCAATCCCAATGTCATAGACGAAAAGCATATTGACCCTAACTGTTTTTCAAGCAACACCTGTGCACGCAATCGCTGCATGGATATATCGTTATGTGTTGTAGGTGAGGAAACTCTATCGTCAAATTTCAAATCCGGAAGTAATACAGCAAGTATCTTCACTGTTCTCTCTAGAATTTTTTCCGCATTCAAGTTTTTCACATCAGCGTCAGCATTATGTCGCAAATCTCCGCAGTTGTTATTAAGTTCATGAATAAATTTGAGAAATCCTTTGTCTTTTCCGAGAAGCTTATGAATCGTACTCCCTGAGTTTTCTTTTGCCTCCGCAATGGCCAATGGTAGACATATATAAAGCTTAGGTGACTTATAGGAATATACCCCTATTATTTTTTTCCCTTCCACATGCGAAAAAAGATTAACGCAATCTTCGGAGTGCAGAATACCAATATCAGAAGCAAATTGTACCAATGTTTTTCTATTGGCAGCAGCACCTCTTGTTTTCAGAAGTTTGAATATCGGCTCGGATAACGGATATTTTAAGGTGTAATAGTAAAATCCCCATTCAATCATGTAGTAACAATCTATCACAATCTGCTTTTTCGCTTCATTTCCCTTTTTGATTTCATCCAGAGTATTCTGTCCCGTCTTAAACTGAACTGCATGCTCGACGGCATTTTGATAGCGCTGATAAATCTCATAATACTTTCCTGATATTTTATATTTAGCAGTTTTCCTCTTTTCTGTAACATTCATGTCGACAACTTTGCTCTTAATGAGGTTTAGAAACTTGGGGTCCTCCGACCGAATATAATCTTGCATACCATCAATGTTTGGCACAACCCCATCTGAAAACACGATTTCATCAACATTGCCCTCCTGAATCGCTGCCTGCAAATGAAAAAACACCAATTCCCCCGCACTTGAATTAAAAGCATAGCCTTCACTTAAATCAATTGGGATCATTTTTCGAGCAAGAGCAAGTTTATTGTATGTTTTAATGGCCTTTCTAATTATTCTCGTCTCTAAAGTGCTCTCATATCTTTTGTCAGAGTACCTACTATGCAACCAGCTTCCTTTGACTATCGAACGATTACCAGCACTCCCAAACCCTAATGTGATTGTATTACTATCGAAATCCTCAACTGTTTCAGACTGAAACTCACCAGTATGAATATACGGTAATATCATTCCCGCCTTTTCAATCATAAAAAGCTTACCCTGAATATATTTAACCTCATTTCTAATTGTGTTCTGTAGATTGAGAATTTCCTTGCCCTTCTCGGAAAGCGTTTGGTTGTTCTCAAGCAAGCCATCGTCTTTAAGTCTTATCAGCAGAAAATTTACAAGATCTTTTGTCATACAAAGAGTATCGGCCAGTTCCGTAATAGAACTTTGTTTCAGCTGAATCATTTTTAAAACCGTTTCTTCAAAAATGTTTAGTTCTTTTGGTGCCTTGGCGTTTACCGGGATTTCAAGTTCATAACATCTACACTTCACGAACAAATTTACGGATTGCCCAATTACTGGAACGGATATGAAACGGTTTTCAAAACTGTCTGTTTTAAACACACTTATAACTTTAGGCTTAGACATTAATAACCGCTCCTTTTGCTTTACAAAGGTCATAAAAGTTTTTCATTGCTGGGACACATTTTTCCGCAATCAACGACCAATCTGCGGAATTAAAGATACTCGCATCTCCAACCACAATCAACAGCTTCTTTTGACGACTGAGCGCAACACATAGACGGTTCTCGGAAGTTAGAAAGCCGTAGTTTTTCATTCCGATAGCCTCTTTGTAAGCAGCCCACTTTTTGTATACTTCACTTTCCTCGTCCATCTCTGAAACGTCCATGCCTAAAATCTCGCGGTTTACGACCGGAACTTTCTCATGTGTTCTGACAACGGAAAGAAATATAACATCAAATTCCATCCCCTGAAATGCATCAACACTTCCCACTCTAACACGGTTAAAAATCTCCTGACCTTTCATAAGTTCTTTGATTCTGCTAACTTGTGCACTATAAAATGTTATCACACCATAACTGAGGTCTTTTCCAGCATCCGACTGGATGTATTCCCTTAATTTTTCGACTATATAGGTCGCCTCACAATTTCTAATTCTGCTTGTGCCTTTTTTACTTTCCTTCCCGCCTTTATTAGTTATGTTTACCCACATATACGGCTTATCATAAATATCCTGTGTAAATTTTGCCGCAGGGAGGGGAGATTCAAAACCCTCTCCGTATACGGTGTAAAAATTCTTGTTTATAAAATCTCCCAACTCCGGATGCATTCTAAACTGAGCATCCAACGTTATAGTCCTTACAATTCCATCCTCCCGTGACAGTTTTTCGGCCATTCTTTTCAAATATTGAAACATGCTGACCTTGACAACATCTTTACCAACTTCATTTCCACTGTCACGCATATTTTCAAAAATTTCCTCGTCATAGATATGAGGGAGTTGGCGGTGGTCACCAACAAGAATGATGCGCCGTCTGGCCTGTACCATCGGTATCATAAGGTCGCCAGGATTAACTCTTGCGGCCTCGTCTATGATGACGGTATCATAAGTCGGATGGTCCATGTAACCAACACTTTTTGCCTGCCTAATAGCTTTTCCTTCGCTTTGCTGCGTTGTTGCCGCATAGGCAAAATTATATGATGCAACAATTTGTTCAACTTCTGAAGTATTTGATTCAAGCTCATTCAAAAGATTAAAAAGTATCTCATCTTCTTCGTTTTCTATATGTCTTTTACTGTTAGCTATTTTTTCATATACCTCCAGTATATCTGTTCTTGGTCTTTCAATTTTATAAGATGGTCTCGGTATACACCGTTTGAGTAGCCTTTCTTTCACAGACATAAGCCTGTCCAACAACACCTGGTCAACACTGTCCCCATAACTGTCAGCAGCATCTTCCAGAACTGAAAGAATCTCATTGTTATCCGCATTTCCAGCTTTCATGATTTCTTCAAGGTCTGCCAACAAGTCATCTGCTGTTTCTGGTCCATCGTCCAGAAAACCCTCTTTTGTTGTGCGAATTCTTCTAATTTTTTGTAGCAGTTTTGAGGCTGAGGAAGATTCATCTATATTGATGTTTCTTACAATCTGATCGATTTCTTTGCAAATCTCATTATCGTTACTGATCGACCTGGCAAAATTCAAAAATGTCAATGCGTTGGTATTGTTTGGAGAAGACAGGTAAATATCGTGAATTTTCTCGAATTCTTTCTGCTCCTCAGTCTGCTGAATAGACGGATTGCGTTTCCTTAACCTTTCTGCGTAATCCCTGCACCATTTCTCAATTATTTCTTCCTGCGAATAATCTTCATCTCCCTGTTTTCCATACTTAAGTGTAGGAAGAGAATTAACACTCAACCGCTCAATAACATTTCTTACTGCATCATGCTGAAAACTGGTGATAAGTACCTGCCCACGATTGTCATTCCGTTTGTCCGCAATCTCATTTAACCTTTCTATGATAGCAGTAATAACTGTAGTCTTACCAGTACCTGGAGGGCCTTGAATAATTGCTATGTCAGGCGTATTCAGCGCAACATCGATAGCATCTCTCTGACGCGTTCTTGGTTCATATTCAAAAATCTTTTCTTTTATGAATGGCGATATAGGTTCGATTCTTCTCAGATGATTTGCTGTAATTACCTCCTCCGAAAGACTGCCCTCTATAACCAACCCCAAGTGTGGCATGGCAGACCGTCCGGTTTCTATGAGTTCTCTGGCGGTCTCTCGCCTAATTATTCGCTGCAAATCTCCGAAAATACTGTACGTTATTATTCCATTCGGAATCGACTCGTTTTCCAGCCCTTCAATAACCATGTACCCAGCCTTGTCAATATGTGTTATTTTTCTGGTGCTGGTTTTTTGTTTGGGAATATTCATTGCTTTTTTCTCATTAATCAGTTCCTTATATTCCTGCCATGTCATACCCTCTGACGCAACATATTCAGGAACTTGCTCCGAAAACAGCAGATAATCACCCTCGTTTATCAGCTTAAGGCGTTCCGGATTCATATCCTTAAAATAAACAATCAGTCCGCCCTGACCATAATTAATTTTCTTTTCATTAATGGTGATTTCCCCAATCATCCTGGCTTTTTGCAGAAGAATATCTCCCTCTATATTTGTATATCTATCCCATATATCCAGATAGCCGGAGGTGTTTTCCAGTTCTTTCTTAATCTTTTCAGAAACATATGTCTCGGCATCTGTAAACTCCAAGTCTCCGATTATTATCGCCATCGGAGGAGAGAATTGATTCTTGACGTCAATCGACTCCGCGCTGAGAAATACATCCTTACTTCCACTCTTTATTTGAACAATGAAAGAATAATCTTTCCCGTATAATTTTATCGTTTGAAACTGACGGGTTTCTCCCTTCTCGTCCTTTTGTACATAGAATCTGTCAAGCATCTCTTCCACGTCCGCAACTGGCTTTTCGGGACACTCTATTTCCCCATCTTGAGAAAACCTGTATTTTCCTTTGGTATAGGCGTAACAAGAATTCGTTCCGTCAGACAAAATAAAATTATCTCTGACCGCATCAGCAAGTTTGTTTTTAGGGTTCAATAAACGTTTATCTTCCAATGTCTTTTTGATTTTCTCACTTAGGACAATACTAAGTTTTATTTGTCGGCGAGCATTGTAGAAAAAAGCAACATGAAGAAAAAATTCGTCTTTTTCATTTCCTATCGAGGACACGGATACCAAATTATACGGATACTGTTTCAGTTTATCGGCAACTACAGCAGAATCCTGTTTATCTTCAACGGAAAAATCATAACATCCTTGCTCCGTTATCAGTTCGTAATGGTTTGATTCAACCAGTCTTATCCTTCCAGTATCACTCAGGATTTTCTTTTTAATAAGAAGCTTGCATCGCAAATCCCTAAGCGTATAGTCATCATTTGTTCTGAAGTCTTTTAAGTTCATATACACGCCACCTCAATTAGGATTGTCCTTTTGGAAAGTCGGTCAATACACCGCACGACGCACTTTTCTGGTATGATTACATTCCCATATACGCTATCAAATGATTCACAGTTGTCCGTTGATATACTCCATTCATACCCATCGTAAAGATTCATCAAAATAAAGCCGTCTTTAGTTCTTTTTATCAAAAATGCATTTATCTCATACTCACTGCCACAAAATCCTTTAATCAGCCTCATTGGTATCGACAGTTCCATATCAGGGATCACTTCGTGCACGATTTTCCAAATACTTCTGTTCTGTTCTTCTGATGCCAATATCAATCGATGATTCTGGGTATCACACCAGGGACAAACGTCAAAGGACTCATCATAATCCATCTCGCAGTACGAGCATTTTACTGTTGAATCCAGTTCCCTTGCCAGTGCATATCCCCATTCGAGCATAGTGGGTCTAGTATGCCTTTTCTCTTTTCCCATGTTGGAGAATGTCCGTGAAAAGACTCTTCCCAACCTTTCACTGATTATCATTTCCTTTGCCTGTGGAATCTGAGTCTGTGTGGAGTTGCTCTCATCGTCCTCGTCAAAAATCCATGGAAAATCTCCCGCATAGGCATTTTCCTCAGCCTCATCAGCAAAATCCTCTCCAGAGTCCTCTTCTGTCAGTGCGCCCATAAATGGATGCGTCCCTGTTAGTTGCCAAAATAGCGATATAGCAAATGCATATGCATCAGAATAAAAAGTACAGCCTTTTCCTTGGATGACCTCCGGTGCGCCATATCCTGGTGTATAATAACCCGCAATTATAGCATTTTCTTGATACATTAGATTGTCGGCATCAATTAGCCATACCATATCACTATTTCCTGCAGAAGAAATATATGCATTTTTGGCAGAAAAATCTCCGTATACCAGTCCCCTAGTATGCAACGAGGCAAGCATGCAGGCTATCTTAAAATAGGCTGTCAATCTGCGCCGTCTTCCCCCGGTTGTTATATACTGTCCCAAAACATTCACAAAATCTGGAGAACTATCCGCAAAACCTTTTAGCCAGTCATTCAAATATAAGTTGTCATTTTGAAATGAGAAATCAAATGCTTGTTCAAACGATTCCATATCATCCAAAAGACGCATGACATATCCGGCATAATCCTTTAATGTCGCCAGAGGCATTGTTAAATTGATTTTCGAATGAACCGGCAGCAGCCTCATAGCTTCAATGGTTTTGTTTTCTGACAGGTCTTTGTTGTACTCGGTACAGCCTGAATTGAATTTTACTTTAATAGCAATATCAGGATCTTGTGTACGAAACACTGCCCCCTGCCCACCTCTGTCAATTTCAGAAGTGACTATATGGGTATAACCGTAGGTATCTTCGAATTGCTTATTAACTATCTGACTCATCGCTTTGATTTCCTTCCGAAATAAAGTAAACTATAGTTTTGTCATCTAGACCCATCCAATCACTTAACCAGGATAAGATATCTGCGGAAATTTTTTCTTTTTGCATTCCACTATACCCTTCCACAAAGTCTTTTGCAAAGCTGACCAGCGTCATTTCCTGCATATCACCTATCTCAATGCCATCACAGCATAATAGGCCGCCTCTAAACTCACCAATATCTGTTTCATAAGTTTCAATCTTGTCAATCTCAAGAGTCTCAGTAAAACAGTCTGTTTCATTGGCAAAATAGTCAATCTTTCTGTCAAACAGAACCTTGACCTGACCATTCAGATGCATACCGATAAACCCGTCGCCCATCCTTGCCGCAAACACTCTTGGACCGTATAAAACAAAAACAAGCATCGTCGCATAACAATCAGTAACCTGATGCGGCACAATTTTTTCAACCCAGCGCTCATAAACTCTTCTGACATATTCAAGAGGATCGACCACGGCCAGTTGGTCTCCAAGTTCAGTGCAAACCTCAATCGCGCTGTCACACAAAACTCTTGATCCAATCTGAGACAAAGGTTTGCTTCCAAGTCCGTCGGATAATACAGAAATGAAACCCTTATCCATCTGGCAGTACCCATAATTATCCTGATTAATGTCGTGATAATCACCTTTTAATGATAGGCCGCCTAAAATCATTATATCAACCTTTCGACAAATTCATGAATCGATTTAAACATGCAGACAGGTCAACAGCATCATAGACATTTCCCCGCCCCGCAATCTTTTGCAACACTGCTTTGTTGCAATCACTTCCAATCATTACAGCCAACATGCTGATTCCCGATGCCTTAAATGTCTTCTGGATGTCATCTGAATAACTACCATCGCCTAACAGCAAAACCGTCGCTTCCCCCTTGTCAACAAGAAATTTTTTTAAGCTTCGGGAATCAGCTTTTCCCGTAAAATCAATTTTAATATTATAGGGCGTGATTTCCCTTCCGAAAAGATACATCTCAACTCTTTGTTCCGAATACTCAGACTGCAAAAAACCTTGAATTGCATAAACCAAATATCTGACAACTGTTTTTTTCCCTTTTTCTGCCATGCTTCCGGAAACATCAATTAAAATATACTTATCCATTTAATCTATCCTTTTACATTATCAAACGGCCTGAGCCATGTTGTAACAGTAAGGTTTTCTGCCAAGAACGCTTTTCCTCTTTCTGGACCTTTCGTAGAATAACTCAGATTATTCAGCAGATAGTTTTTCTCGTCACTATTTAGAGAATAACCTATCCGGTACTGAAAATCATTTATAGGAATCCCACTGGATTTCAATCGATGTATACTGTCATAAATGGCAACCACATGGCTTCCATAACGGTTTGCCTCATCCCAATAGGATTTAAACACCCCGTATGACTCACTGAACCTGGCTCCCGGATATGCCGGAGGAGCTCCCACGGCTTTGATTATGTCAAGATTCTCAAAAAGCAAAAGTCTTCTCTTGGAGAAGTAATCATCTTTGATACAGTTTAAGAATTCCTGAAGGTTTTCATAGGACACGAACTTATTTTTGCTGCTGAACGAAATCAGTCTCGAGAGGTCTTGCTCACCAATATAAGCAAATTCATCGCAATCATCACAACCACACGCGGAAAGGTAACAGGCGAGTATAAAATCCTGCTTCATCCGATCATCATGGCCGCACATGAGGATATTGTTTTCAGGTCTTCTTTTCAATACCACTTTTGCAAAATTTGCTTCATATGTCAGTTCTTCTCCAAGTATGACCTCCATCCCCTGTGCACTATCAAACACATCATACCCGGGCAATTCCGGGAATCGCTGCCCTTCAAAAATTTTTGTTTCAGTAGAAATCCTCCGTTTGTCACATTCACGGGTAATTTCATAGAGTTTTTTACCAATCAATTCTGTTTTTGCTTCAGGCACTGCAAACTTAATATTTCCGGAAATCCTGCCTTGCGATGTATTTAAAATCGCATAAGGAACCTCTAATGTGGAAGCCTCTTCGTTATTTGTTGTAATACCACCCAAAATCATCTTCGAATCTTCAGCATTACACTTAAGAGCAATCCTTCCAATAAATTGCGTACCAAGCGCTCCAAAGTCAAGTCTGCTTAGCGACTGTGTCGATAAAATCATATGGATACCACAGCCTCGCCCCTGCTTGGCTAGAGTAATCATCGTTTCCAAAACCTGTTCTTTTTCCTGTCCTTCAAACAGAACCTGAAACTCATCAATCACTATTAATAGCCTAGGCAATATCACTGTTGAATACTTCTCTCGATATGCTTTCAAGTTGCTACATCCACAATCTTTAAATAGTCCATACCTGCGAGACATTTCTTCAGTCAAATGACGCAGCACAGATACCCCATATTCTGTATCTGCTTCCGTAGCTACTAATGCTGCATGCTTAAGAACTGGATCTGCGTACCTTTTGAATTCTACTCCCTCTTTAAAATCAAGAAGGTATACCCGTAGTTCTTCAGGACTGTAGCGCCAGCATGCGTTTGTGATAATTGTATGAAGCAAATTGGATTTTCCTGATCCGCTCGTTCCGCCGATTAGATAATGAGGATATCTGTCTCCAATTTCCAGTTCGAATTCAGTTCCTCCCGTAGTTATGAACCCACATGGGATCTTAAGAAATTCGTAAGATTTGCCAGAAAAAAGCTTGCTGTCATTCAACATATCGTCATATGAAAACATGGTTTTTCCGTTACTGCTAACATACTCATCTAATGAAGAAAGTAAAAATCCCAAGACTTTGTCGCTTGGGAATTTTTCCCCAACACTTTGGATAGTTAATTTTTCCAATGCAACGGGAAGATTATCAGTATCAAATACACGATGAAGAGGCACACTTGCTTCTACACAATTTTTCAGCTGAAGTTCCTGTACTCTCATCCTACTCTCTTCCGCTTCAAATAGCACTTCATTAAAAGAAAACAGAACAAGAAACCCGCATTCTTCACAATGTAACAGAAGCCGCCGGAACATGTCAAAACATTCGGAATCCATTGCATCAGGCACATCCATAAAAACAAAAATTTTATAAGGGAGTATTCTTTGTATTTCCTTTTGGGAATACAGACGCCTGTTATACGAATCCCAATCCGGACAGTCTGTTTCTAAATTAAACGTATAGGAATATAAATTTTGCATGTATTCCATGACAGATTTGAGAACTGTTTTTAACTCCTCGCAACTGGACATGACTTTTTTCTGCGGAAACAGTTGTTCATTACCGAACAATCTATTAAAAATCCACATATTCTTGCCTAACCCATTGGGGTCAAAAACATAGTATTCCTGGTTGACCGCCGGAAGTGAGTATAGAAGACGTAGTACTACTTTATGCATAAGGGCTATCTGATTCTCATCACAGATATACATTGGATTTTTGAAAGGGAACTTAAACATCTTCGGCACATAAATATCAAGATTTTCATATGTTATCCGATATTTGCCAAGAGCTATTCTTCGCGGGAATCTTCCATTTTTATTAATGTGTTCTGGGGTCAGTTCAGTTAATACTGGTTGCTTGGTTCTGATTTTTTTACATAAAGAATCCACCTTTTGCTGATAATCAAGAATTGCAGTAGTAAAACGGCCTTCAATCTTTCTTTTTCTTTCTTCATAATCACTGTACACGCTGCAGGGCACATTTCCATCTTTATCTTTATACTGATTATCCAGTAGATCATACCCTTTTTCACGTTTGGCGATTGTATAATCTATACATTCAACTAACCCTTCAAGCGTCTCTTGATTCATGAATAATATCCCCTTTAACTAATTAAACTATCATCCTCAATTCTGCCGTTATGACTGTTATCTCGGCTATTTTTATTTCAGCTTCCTTATAGGTGAACTCAAGCGAATCCAATCCTTCTTCTAATGGCATAAAGACCTCTCCGTCAATAGATTTTCCGAAGGAGTCCTGAATTTTGGCATTGAATTCCGATTGGCACTGATGGAGCCTTGCATTTGTTCCCTCAAACATGGTTCTTTCCTGCCTTGTCTTTAACAAATCGTATACATTCCGAATCCAAATCGTCTTTATATGGCAACATCCCTAACAGTGGTGATCCTGCATCTGCAAGTTTTGCTCTCAGCATTTCCTGCTTTTCTGGTGGAAGATTGGTAATATCTCTTGTACAAACAGTAACAGAAACACTGCAGTCTTTATGTCCCTGTGCCTGTTTTTCCAAATGTTCCATTTGGGCAAATAAATATTCCTTATGTCCCGACTTAACCTCAATTCCCAAAGAACCGCCTTTTGCAGCTCCCTTCCCAGAACCTCTTCCGAGAATAAGAGGTTCTTTTAATCCATATAAAATCATATCCACTTTAGTATAGCTTCCATCCGGCAGATTATACACATCTTGAGTCAAAATCCTTTCCCCCATAGGCAGAAAAGTCCGAATTACCAATTCTTCACAGAGCCTGCCAACTACATTCCTCTTAACCTTCAGATTGACACTTTCCTCGTTTCCTGGTAACTTAAGCTGTGCGCACAGACGGGCAATAGATTCATGAAAGTTCAAGTCAGTAAAGTATAAATATTCCAGAATCGCATTTAAAACACCATTGGTTGCATTTAGTCGGTCGTGAACATTCTTGGGCGAAATGGGCCTATTTTTTTCGGGCTCATAGGAATAAAACTCACTGATTTCTCTTCGGACATCCGGCGCTAAACGGGAAATGTATTGGATGAGATCATCATATGCTGCCTGCAACCTATTAATTCCTACCATCGTAATATCTTGGACCCTTGCATTTAAATAATTGAATCTCATGTGTAACGTGTCTACCATTTCCTTCGCTATATTAACACATTTCAGGGCCATCTCGCATCTTTTCTCAATCCTTTCCCTGTGCCTAACAGCCTTCTCATATTCCTCGGTTGCCCGCGCCAGTTCTTCTGCGGCAGAAGCTACTTCAGCATTAGCTGCCGCAATCGCTATCGGATTTCCGCTGGCAATTGCTGCCGATTCATCGGCCATTGCCTTCGCCATCCGCGCCTCAGCTTTTACTTTCAAAGCAAGTTTTACCGCCTCTTCCACTTTTACCGCGTTCAATAGGGTTTCACTAAAACTTAACTCTGCTTGAGTTTCTTGGAGAACATTTTCAGCTTTACTCAATCCTTCATTGCAATGTTCTTCCGTCTCGGTCCTGACCACATGCATTTCCTTTATTGTATTGGAAATTACACCCAATTCGAATACTTTTACATCCACGTTCGCGCCTTCCAATTTCAGTAATTATCTTCTCAAATATCTTTCTAAATCATCGGCCATAATTCTAAGATGCGGAATTTGTTCAGATGCATTTTCCTTGAAACTATTCAGAGCATTCAATAGCTCATGATATTTTTCTTCAAAGGTCTGCCTTTGTTGATCCTGCCATGTCTCTCCAAGCTCCTGAAATGAAGCGTTAAGCCGCCCCGTTTCATCATCCAGCGTAGCCAGATAATTTTCCAATGTTCCGGCAAAATTCCTGATTTTATCAGGATCCCCAATTGCCATTCCCATTGTTCATACCTCCCTGTTAAATGTATTCATCGTCATCATCCGAGTCCTGCTTTTTATTATTGTCAAATGTTGCATCAGGCGGTGTCGGCACAACATTAGGGTTTTTAGAAGCCGCCCTGACCGATACCGACATGGAAAATTTTTCAAAACTTTTCTCAATATCAGAAGCGTCGTCTGCAAGCATGACATTGTCGGGATTGCCAGTAAATTGTGCCAAAACCTTTTTGTCCGCATCATTTCCAATAGCAATGGCAAACCTCTGGCACTTTTTTGACCTTCCATCATTTATAAAGTTATCCAATGGGTTTCTCCATGAATCATTGGGCTGTCCATCTGAAACCAGCAGAATAGCAGGACGATAAATATGTGAAGGCGTGACAGTTTTATCTTCAATCATGTCTTTCGCCATCCTTAACGCTGTTCCCAGCGGTGTCATGCCTTTGGCATAAAATCTAGAGATTCCGTTCTTCTGCAGGTCAGCTGCAGATGTATACGGTGTATGCAAATCTACGTTCTCCCCGAATGTAATGATTGCAACATCAATCATGGTTTCCTTTACTGCAGCATCGACAAATGATTGTACCATGTCAACAACACAATCATATAATGTGTCAATCTTTTCGCCACTCATGCTTCCGCTTACATCTAAGAGCAAAATAACCGGAAGTTTTTTCGAAGGTTTGGGTTTGTAACCAGTAGGGTCAAATGCCATTTCAAATTCCTCCTCGCTTATTAAAAATAGTGCTAACCAAAATAATGTCTTTTCCTATTTTTAATTATATCATAAATAGTTCTTTATTTCAGATATATTTAGGAAATCGAGTAGGAGGCTACCCATTAATTGAGTAGCCGGCCTCTCAGTCGAGTAGCCAAGGGGAGTTTCACCCCAAGGCCCCCTCAGAACCGTACGTGAACCTCTCGATTCATACGTTTCTTATCAATCACAGTCAGCCTCGACAGATAGCCCAGTGTGCAAACATAGCGGGTTCATTTTCTTTTTTCCGTTCAGCCACTCTTCAGCCCTGCATCTATGCCCTTTAAGCCGTTTGTATTTGCACATAGCTCACTTGATTAGCCGCATTTCTATCACATCCAACGTACCCTTCATCGCAGAGCGGTTGAATGCTCCAAAATAGTTCATCCATCCTCTTATGATGGGGTTGATTACTTCCGCAATCATTTCTATCTTGCTGCCACTTCCCTTGTGGATTTCAAGAGCTTTGATTTTTTCTTTGAGTGTTTTGCACGCACTTTTACTTACCGAGGCAAGGAAATTCCATTGCAGTCTGTTACATCTGTCTTTTATGAGCATACTACGAAAGGTATAGCCTCAAAATTCGAATTCTGTGCAACTGTACCCTCTGTCCTGTCCTTGTCCTTGCAGTAGACGATTTTCGTTTTGCTTGGATGTAGTTCAAGGCAACATTGGGCCATTCTTTCTTTCACTTTATCGAGGATAAACCTCGCCTGCTTCTTAGTCTTACAGTGTGTCACCGTATCATCCGCATACCGTTCAAATGGGCAGTATGGGTAGTTTCTCCTCATCCTCTCACCAAACGCATACATAATGCATGAACAGATTGGCTAGCAAGGAAGCTAACGCTTGCTCACGTAGCGCATAAGGTATGCCGTAATACGCTTCGGCCATGCCGCCGGTAACAGCTGCAATAGTATCGCTGTCGCCACCGATGGATCTCGCGTTACGAATAGCATCTTCTAACAGTTCGTGTTTGTCTGTCTCAAACTTCAATGTCGCAGTCCCTGCCATACGACAGAATTCTCTCCATCCTTTGGGTCCTTCCATAGCATCGCCCCTTTCGTCATAGATGTACACCCTATCTGATAATCTTTTATTAAAATGGCGGTTGCACGTTCCCGTCAAATACTTCCAAACGGTACGCGGTTGCCATGAGCCCATACTGATACAGGTTCCCCAGTTCCGTCTGCGCCGGCGCATACTGGTTAAAGGCAGATTCTACGAACCATTTGATGGCTTCTTTCATGTCCTGCTTTACGCCAATTCCCCAGTCATACAGCCAGGCCAGCCGGTACTGTGCTTCCGGGTCGCCTGTGATTGCTTCAAATTCTGTTCCGTCAAAGTCCAGTTTTGCTATCTTTTTCCACAGCTCGCCGAGATGGGTCTGGGAAAGCATTTTTTCCTTTATTTTTCCATGTCTTTCCGTCATATCGAGTTCTTTACAGCATTCCGGAACAAAGTACGGTTTGACAAAGAAGTCCGGATCGCCGACGGCCTGCACAAAGTCCTCCTCTTTGTTCCACTCTTCTATGGAGCGGATTGCCGCCCGGTTGTTGCACCTGGCAGCATGATGAAGCCACTTGGCTCCTTGCCGCGAATTTACATAGGTGCCGTACCCATAAAAATAGTAACAGGACAAATAGTATTGGGCATCTGCATCGCCGGCCAGCGCTTTGCGTTCCATGGCATTAAACTCTGCGATACATTGCAGCATTTGAACTGCCAGGGGTTCATACTGTAACGCCGCTTTTTTATACCAGTAAACCGCGTCCGCCCAGTACTTTTCCGTATCAACGTCTTTAAACGCCACGTCTTGACGGTACTGTACGATTCGGTCCGGCTCGCCGTTTTCCTTGATCCGCCAGATATGGCCTGTTCTTGTTTCCAGTTCAAACGCTAAAATCGGCTCCAGTCGCCAGTTACTCTTCATATTCTTATCACCAGCCTTTTCGGAACCCTGCCTGTTAGTTAAAAATTGCAGGATTGCCGGTAAAACCGCCGCCGCAGCCTGTTAAAACAAATATCGCGGCTAATGCCAGCAATACAAGCAGGGCCGCTTTAAAAGATTTTGTCATAGGCTTATGCCTCCTTCTTCTGTTTCCGCTGAAACCACTCATACTTGCTGAATCCTTTTACGCCGCTGTGCCGCACCGGATTGTATTTTGCGGCATGGCGTTTTTTGTCCCGTCTGGCATTCCGGCATTCTTCACTGTGATTCACAATTATCCTCTCCTTCTCATCCGGCCAGCGCCGTCTGGCGCTGGTCCTGTTCTTCTTCCGCAAAGGCCTTGTCAACATCCCGTTTGGTAATAACCATCTCCCGGCCTTTTGCATTTCGTTTGATCGTATACATCCTGTCCAGCAGCACGGTCTCTATAATAGCGCGCAGTCCCCGGGCCCCGGTTCCGTTTTGGATGGCCCTGGCTGCAACAGCCTGCAGGGCGCCGTCGCTGAAGCGCAGGTTTACGTCATCAAAACGGAAGATAGCCTGGTACTGCTTCACCAGCGCATTCTGCGGTTCCGTTAAAATGCGGCAGAGGTCCTCCGTTTCCAGTTCATGGAGCGGGGCGATGACAGGCAGCCGTCCCAACAGTTCCGGAATAATGCCGTATTTTCTAAGGTCCTCCGCCATGGTTTTATCTATGATTTCGTTAAAGCTGTACTCTTTTTCTTTGTCTTCTGTTTCCCGGGTCAGACAAAAACCTAACGGTCTTGTACTCTCCTTTTGCGGCTTCATCCGGTTGCGGATGATCCCATCGATGCCTACAAATGCGCCGCCTACAATGAACAGGATCCGGCTGGTGTCTACCGCGGTGGTTTCTTCCATGGGGTGACGGCGGCCACCAGATTCCACAACGTCTACCTGTGTGCCTTCAATAATTTTCAGCAGCGCCTGCTGCACGCCTTCCCCGCTCACGTCCCGGGTAATGGACAGGTTTTCTCCTTTGCAGGCCAGCTTGTCTATCTCATCGATATATACGATGCCCGTTTCCGCTTTGGCCACGTCCCCGTCCGCCGCCTGCAAAAGACGCTGGATACAGCTCTCCGGGTCGGCGCCCACATATCCGTTTTCCGTCAACGTGGTCGCATCGGTGATGGCGAAAGGAACCTGTAGGATGTTGGCCAGCGCTTTGATCAGAGCTGTTTTTCCCACACCGGTAGGCCCCAGCATCAGAATGTTGCTCTTTTCAATGGTAACCTTCTCTGTTTCATCCTTGTGCTCCGCTTTGTAGTGAAGCATTTTATAATGGTTGTATACCGCAACGGAAAGAATCTTTTTCGCCCGCTCCTGCCCTATGATGTGCTGGTCCAGGTACTGCTTGATCTTTTCCGGGTTCAGCCGGTTCCAGTCAGGCTGCTGCGTTTTGTCCGTTTCTTTTGCCGCCTTGCTTACAATTTCCGAATGCTCCAGCAGCATGCCGATTTTTTCCCAGCAGGCTTCACAGATATAGGCGCCTCCGCATTCATCGCCTACCAGCACCTTTACCTCGTCTTCTTTCACGCCGCAAAAACTGCATTTGTGTTCTGTCATGCAATCACTCCTTCCTTTTCCCTTTCCTGTTATTCCGGTTACCGTTTATTCATCACATAGTAAACAATGCTTATGATAATCAGGTACAAAAAACCGAACCCAAAACCGGTTACAAATTCCGGGCACCGGCGCAGCAGGAAAATTAAAATAGCCAGCGCGTAACACTGCAGAATTCCTTCCTGTATCAACGAATCAGCCCCCTTTACTCTTCTCTGAAATACCACCTGTATACATGCTGCAGGACTTTTTCGTCCACGCTGCCGTCCGGGTTCCGTTTCACCTTCTGCCCCAGATATTTGAGCGCGACCTCCCTTAAGTTCAGTTCGCCGAACACGGACGTCCTGTCCATCTCTTCTTCCAAGATTTCCAGGTTAGCCATCACATCGTTGATTTCGTTACTTAACGCAACCTCTGCCATCTTTTTCTGCTTTTCCGTTAAATGCCTGTGCTTGTCCAGATAAATTACCGGCATGCTATGCGCCTCCTTTTTCACACCCTGATACTTCACACTCTGACAAGACTGGGTTCTTACTCGCAACGTAATGTAATAAGGCTTAAAGGCCCCTTTCAAAACTCTCTTCCTGCAGTTTATATATGACAAAAAATTTGAAAGCGGCATTTACGCAGTTGTTACTTTTGTTTTTTTCTTGCCCGGTCTCTTCCTGCTCCCATGCTGCAAGGTCTTCGCATGCCGTTTCGTCAGTTTCAGCACGCTCGCTCGCATAGACGATTTTGTCCGTCTCTGACATGTTCGCCGGAACGTTACCGTTCCCTGGGCCTTATTCAGACTCAAAGGAGAGACCGGCGCTATTCCGTTTTCAAGGTTCAAAGTTCGGTTCCACAATGAAAAAGACTTCGGATCCAAAACATCATAGAGCCAAACAGGTACACGGGTCCTGTTGATAGGTCCGGGAGTTTGATTCTGCAGGTTTACTGTTCTGCCGCAAAGCGCTTCCGCTTCGCGAACCGGAGACAGAAATCTCTTTCAACACTCCAGTCCTGTGAAAGCAGGTACTTTTCCTGAATTCACACTCAACCGATGTTTTATATCCGAAGTCTTTTTTAGTTCGTAACCTCTCTTTCAGAGACACTTACGTTATTATCAAAAGTTCAGCGTAGCTATAATACCAAATTATTTTATCAGTGTCAAGCACTTATTTTAAATTTTTTATATTTTATTTGTTTTTAATCTTTATCGTTTTATTTTCTTCCTATTATATTCGCAAAAACAAAGTTGCAATGGATTAGGCGGAAGCAAAAAACAGGCAACGATTGTGTAATTCTAATTGAGGGTTGACAGGGCAACCCGTTAGGGTCCCAGTTTGACGAACGAGCAACGCGAAGCTTTGCTGAGCGGGCGAAGTGAGGAAGTGGGAGACGGGTTGCCCTGCAACACGTTTTTGCGAAGCCTACTCCATTGCAACGTTATTAGCATCAAAAAACGGCCTGCAGTTCATCTGCAAGCCGTTCTATATTTTGCACCTTATTCCGCACAGGCCTCTTTAATGATATTCACTGCCTTTACCAGAACTTCTTCCGGCATATTCAGCGCCGGCAGCAGGCGGACCTTGTCCTTGGCCGTCAGGCACAGCACACCTTTTTCAATACATTTTTTCACCACATCCGCGGCAGGCTTCACCGGTTTTACACCGCACATCATGCCCATACCGGTAATCTTCTCGATACCGGGGGCTCCTTCCAGCGCGCTGAAAAGGATTTTTCCTTTCCGCTGTACTTCCGCCAAAAACGCATCGTCCAGCCGGTTGATAATGCTCACCGCTCCTGCGCAGGCCACCGGGTTGCCTCCAAAGGTGGAGCCGTGGTCCCCGTGTCCCAGCACGTGTTCCACTTTTTCGCCCATCAGGCAGGCGCCCAGCGGCAGGCCGCCGCCGATGCCTTTGGCCGTTGTCACCACGTCCGGGTTCACGCCGAAGTTCATATAGGAATACAGTTTACCCGTGCGGCCGTTGCCGGTCTGCACTTCGTCCACCATGAACACGATATCCTTTTCGTGACAGATAGCGTCCACGCCCTGAATGAATTCTGCCGTCAGCGGGTTCACGCCGCCTTCGCCCTGGATGCACTCGATTAGGATGCCCGCCACTTTATGGGCTTCCACCAGCTTTTGCACACTGACCAGATCGTTGGCCGTGGCATGGACAAAACCGGGCGTCAGGGGTTGGAACAGTTCGTGGTAATGATCCTGCCCGGTTGCGGCCAGGGTGGTGAGGGTACGCCCGTGGAAGCTGTTCCACAGGGTAATGATGGTATAATACTCCGGCCCTTTTTTCTCCGCCGCGTATTTCCGCGCCACCTTGATGGCGCATTCGTTGGCTTCCCCGCCGGAATTGCTGAAGAACACTTTCTTCATGCCTGTCTTCTCACAGAGCAGCTCCGCCAGTTTCACGCAGGGCTCCGTGTAATACAAATTGGACATGTGCTGCACCTTGCCCAGCTGGTCGATGACCGCCTGTTTCCAGATGTCGTCGGCGATGCCGAAGCTGGTAACCCCGATGCCGGAGCCCATGTCGATGTATTCTTTACCGTCTGTATCTTTGGCAATGCTTCCCTTGCCGCTGACGATTTCCACCGGAAACCGCGCGTAGGTATTGGCTACGTATTTGTTGTCCAGTTCCTGCAGCTTGCTCATGTTCTCACTCCCCTGTCACCATGGTGCCTGCGCCTTCATCCGTCAGCAGTTCCATCAGGATGGAATGGGGCACGCGCCCGTCCATAATAATTACATTATTTACGCCTTTTTCAATGGCGTCTTCGCAGCATTTTACCTTGGGCAGCATGCCGCCGGCAATAATGCCTTCTTCTTTCAGCTGTTTCGTTTCCGCAACGGTGACCGCCGGAATCAGCGTTTTGTCATCGTCCTTGTCCCGCAGAATGCCCGGCACGTCCGTCATAAGAATAAAGGTTTCGGCTTTCAGGGCCCCCGCGATGCAGGCCGCCGCCGTATCGCCGTTGATGTTGTAGGCATTTCCCTGATCGTCGCAGCCTACGGTGGAAACTACCGGGATATACCCTTTTTCCAGCAAATCCAGCACGGGTTTTTCGTTGACTTCGGTCACTTCCCCCACAAAACCCAGGCGCGGGTCTTTGATTTTGCACTTGATCAGGTGCCCGTCCGCACCGGAAAGTCCCAGGGCGTTTCCGCCCTGCATCTGCAGCAGGTTCACCAGGGTGTTGTTTACCTTCCCTGCCAACACCATCTGCACGATGTCGATGGTCTCTTTGTCGGTGACCCGCAGGCCGTCCACAAATTCCGCTTTTTTGCCAAGGCGTTTCATCAGGTCGTTGATTTCCGGCCCGCCCCCATGCACCAGTACGATTTTTACGCCTACGTGCCACAACAGCACGATGTCTTCCATGACCTGCTGTTTCAGGGTTTCGTTGATCATGGCGTTGCCGCCGTATTTGATGACCACGATCTTGCCGCTGTGTTTTTTTATGTATGGCAGCGCTTCCACCAAAATCTGGGCGCGTTCTGCATTGGAATAGGAATATGGCATGTTATGACACCTCTGCTAACTTATTACTTTGCTTGCGAGGAGATTTATGCGAAGAGCAAGGAAATGGCCCGCAGGCGCAGCGGTACTACGCCGAGGGGCATTGACGCCGCCATTCACAAAAAGAAACTGCAAGCACTTAGGAACGGTAATCGCCGTTGATTTTTACATAATCATAGGTCAGGTCGCAGCCCCAGGCCGTAGCGCCGGCACTGCCGCTGTTCAGTTCCACCAGAATCGTAATTTCTTTCTCCAGCAGGACTTCTTTGGCAAACTCCTCGGAAAAATCTACCCCCGCCCCATTTTTGCACACCGGCAGAATTCCTTTTGCCGATTGAAACGCCACGTCCACTTTGTTCACGTCCAGATCCGCGCCGCTGTACCCGATGGCGCAGAGCACGCGGCCCCAGTTGGCGTCGGCGCCGAACATGGCGGCTTTCAGCAGGCTGCTGGTGATTACGCTCTTGGCTACCACGGCCGCCGTTTTTTCATCAGCTGCGCCGGTCACGTCGCATTCCAGCAGTTTGGTGGCCCCTTCCCCGTCCCCGGCAATGGAACGGCACAACGCGATGGTGATGGTGTTCAGCGCTTTCATAAAGGTATCAAAGGCGGGTCCTTCTTCCGTAATTTCCCCATTGCCCGCCAGCCCGTTGGCCAGGATCGCCACCATGTCGTTGGTGGATGTATCCCCGTCCACGCTGAGCATGTTGAAGGTCTTCTGCACGTCGTGGCTCAGGGCTTTTTGCAGCATGGCTGCGGAAATGGCCGCGTCCGTGGTGAGGAACACCAGCATGGTAGCCATGTTGGGATGGATCATGCCGCTGCCCTTGGCAATGCCGCCCATACGGCAGGTCTTACCGTCAATTTCAAATTCCACCGCCACTTTTTTCATGACCGTGTCCGTGGTCATGATGGCTTTGGCCGCTTCGTCTTCCCCGGTTTCCGATAACAGGCTTACCAGTTTGTCCATGCCGTTGGCGATGGGCGTAATGTTCAGCTTCTGGCCGATGACGCCGGTGGAGGCGATCACCATATCGTCTTTGCTGATGCCCAGCTTTTCCGCAGCCAGGCTGCTCATCTTCTCCGCGATTTCGATGCCGTCGCTGTTGCAGGTATTGGCATTGCCGCTGTTGCAGAGCACTGCCTGGGCGATGCCGTCGGCAATATGGTTTTTGGTTACGGTTAAAGGCGCGCCTTTTACCAGGTTTGTCGTGTAAACGGCGGCCGCATGGGCCGGAACTTTACTGAAGATCAAAGCCAGATCGTTTTTATTGTTCTTCTTCCGGATGCCGCAGTACATGCCGCTGGCCGTAAATCCTTTTGCAGCGCAGACGCCGCCTTCTATCTGTTTAATCATTTGTTCCTCCGATACTGCTTTATTTGTGGAAACACTGTTTGCATGAGCTTGTGCCGACAAGCGTGTCGGCGAATTTATTAACAGTTCCTTATGGAGACGCTGATTAAATGAGTTTGTGCGCTGGCCGAGGGCTTTTTGCGACTGACAAGGAAATGGCCCAAAGGCGCAGCCGTAGCTGCGTTGAGGGACATTGACGCAGTCAGTCACAAAAAGCGCCGGTCAGCGTGCAGACGAATTAATCAGCGTTTCCATTAATTTCCAGTCCTGTCGTTTCCGGCAGTCCCAGTACAATGTTCATATTCTGGATGGCCGCGCCGGACGCCCCTTTGCCCAGATTGTCGAAACGGGACACCAGCAGGATCCGGTCTTCGTTGCCTGTCACGGTGATCTCCATGTCGTCCCGTCCGGTAAAGGCCGCTGCGGACAGGAACCCATTTTCGTCCGCTTTTTCTTTAAAATGAATCAGGGGGCCCGTGTAATAGGATGCGTACGTTCGTCGGACATCTGCCAGGGAACCCTGCAGATCTTCTTTGAACAGGGACACCGTCACTTCCATGCCGCTGTAAAAATCCGCCACGATGGGACAGAACACCGGGGCGTTTTCCAGCCCGCAGATGGCGTTCATCTCTTTCAGGTGTTTATGCGTCTGGCCCAGCGCATATTGCCTGGGGGCATTCAGCAGCGGGCTTCGCTGCGGATCTTCGTACTCGGCGATCATGTTTTTCCCGCCGCCGGAATACCCGGTGAGGGAAAAGCAGGTCAGCATTGCGTCCCTGGCCAGCAGGCCCTGTTCCACCAGCGGCGCCACCAGGGCGATAAATCCGCTGGCGTGGCAGCCGGGGTTGGCGATCCGTTTTGCTTTGGCAATTTTTTCTTTGTATCCGGTCAGTTCCGGCATGCCGTAAGTCCAGCCTGCCGCCGTCCGGTGGGCCGTGGACGTATCGATGATGACGGCCCCGCTGTCCGCTGCCAGTTCCACCGCTTCGACAGCCGCCGCGTCAGGCAGACAGAGGAACGCCACGTCCGCTTTTTGGAACGCGTCCCGCCGCGCTCCCGCATCCTTGCGGTGCGCTTCATCCAGCGCAATCAGTTCTATATCCTTACGAGTGCATAATCTTTCACGAATTCGTAATCCGGTGGTCCCGGAACTTCCGTCGATAAATACTTTTGTCATGATGGACCTCGGTTTTTACATAATAAAATACTAAACGTATGATTAAGCATATAATAGATGAAATTGCGCTTCCTGTCAAGTTATTTTTTGCATAATTATTAAATCTTTATGCATTTTAATAAATCAAAACAGGCGGCTCGGTTTTCCGCAAAGCCGCCTGTAATGATTCGTCACCGGGCCGGCGTCTGCACCGGCCCGTTTTTTGTTTAATTTTTCAGTGTAACCGGATGCTGAAAGGTTTATTCATTCAGCATTTTTCTTTTGGCAACTTACAAACTGCGCCGCCTTATTTTTTCTTCAGGTTAATGGCTGCCTGGGCTGCTGCCAACCGGGCAATCGGTACGCGGAAAGGCGAGCAGGACACGTAGTCCAGACCCAGTTCCTGGCAGAACGCAACCGAAGAAGGATCGCCGCCGTGTTCGCCGCAGATGCCGCAGTGCAGCATCGGGTTTTCCTGACGGCCTTTCTTTACAGCCATCTGCATCAGCTGGCCGACGCCGGTCTGGTCCAGTTTGCTGAAGGGGTCAAACTCATAAATCTTCTGATCGTAATAGCTTTCCAGGAATTTGCCCGCATCGTCCCGGGAGAAGCCAAAGGTCATCTGGGTCAGGTCGTTGGTGCCAAAGCTGAAGAAGTCGGCTTCCTTCGCCACGTCATCCGCTGTCAGCGCGGCTCTCGGGATTTCGATCATGGTGCCGACCTGGTAATTCAGGAAGTAGCCCTGTTCTTTCATAACCTGTTCCGCGGTTTCCACGATGATATTCTTTACGAACAGCAATTCTTTGCGTTCCCCTGTCAGCGGTACCATGATCTCGGGAACGATATCGTAATTCATTTCTTTCTTGACCGCAATGGCCGCTTCGATCACGGCGCGGGTCTGCATACGGGAAATTTCCGGATAAATGACGCTGAGGCGGCATCCGCGCAGGCCCATCATGGGGTTGAACTCGTGCATGGCGTCGCAGCGGGCTTTTACTTCTTCATAAGTCAGGCCCATGCTGTCGCCCAGTTCCCGCATTTCCGCTTCCGTCTTGGGCAGGAACTCATGCAGCGGCGGATCCAGGAAACGAACCGTCATGGGACGGCCCCGCAGCGCTTTGTACATGCCGATAAAGTCTTCGCGCTGGTACGGAAGCAGTTCGGCCAGAGCCGCTTCCCGCTGTTCTACGGTATCCGACAGGATCATGCGGCGGAATTTGGGAATGCGTTCCGCTTCAAAGAACATATGCTCCGTACGGCACAGGCCGATGCCTTCCGCGCCTAACCGCACCGCGTTTTCCGCGTCGGCCGGCGTATCCGCGTTGGTCCGCACTTTCATCTTGCGGAACTGGTCGGCCCAGCGCATAATGCAGCCGAAGTTGCCGCTGATCTGCGCTTCTACCGTGGGGATATCCCCCTCGTAAATGGTACCGGTAGAACCGTCCAGGGAAATATAATCCCCTTCATGGTAAACCGTACCGTTCAGTTCAAATTCTTTTCCTTCTTCATTAACTTTCAAATCATTGCAGCCGGATACGCAGCAAGTGCCCATGCCTCTGGCTACTACTGCCGCATGGCTGGTCATGCCGCCCCGGGCGGTCAGGATGCCTTCCGCCGCGTGCATGCCTTCAATATCTTCCGGCGAGGTTTCCAGCCGTACGAGAATGACCCGTTCGCCGTTGGCCGCCGCGTTTTTGGCATCTTCCGCCGTGAAGTACACTTTGCCTGCCGCACTGCCCGGAGAGGCCGGCAGCGCATGCCCGATTACCTTTCCTTCTTTCAGTGCTTTGGCGTCAAAGGTGGGATGGAGAAGCTGATCCAGGGATTTCGCTTCGATGCGCAGCAACGCTTCTTCCGGCGTGATCATGCCTTCTTCCACCAGGTCGCAGGCGATATTGATGGCAGCTTCCGCCGTACGCTTGCCGTTACGGGTCTGCAGGAAAAACAGTTTGCCTTCCTGAATGGTAAATTCCATATCCTGCATGTCGCGGTAGTGGCTTTCCAGTTTGTGGGCCAGGTTGATAAATTCGCTGTAGCAGCCCGGCATATCTTCTTCCAGCTTGCTGATAGGCTGCGGTGTCCGTACGCCGGCCACCACGTCTTCGCCCTGGGCGTCGATCAGGTACTCGCCGTAAATTCCCTTGGCGCCGGTAGCCGGGTTCCGGGTAAAGGCCACGCCGGTTCCGGACGTGTTTCCCATATTGCCGAATACCATGGTCTGGATATTAACCGCCGTACCCCAGTCGCCGGGGATGTCGTTCATGCGGCGGTATACGTTGGCCCGGGGGTTATCCCAGGAACGGAATACGGCCTTCACCGCTTCCATCAGCTGGACGTCCGGATCCTGGGGGAAGTCCTGGCCAATCGTTTCTTTATACAATGCTTTGAAGCGTTTGATCAGTTTTTTCATGTCGTTGACATCCAGGTCGATATCAAACTTAACGCCTTTCTGCTCTTTGATCTCGTCAATAATTTTTTCAAATTTTGACTTGGGAACTTCCATGACCACGTCGGAAAACATCTGGATGAAACGACGGTAGGAGTCATAGGCAAAACGGGGATTATTTGTTTTCTGCGCAAAGCCTTTCACGGAAATATCGTTCATGCCCAGATTTAAAATCGTGTCCATCATGCCAGGCATGGAGACCCGTGCGCCGCTGCGGACGGAAACCAGCAGCGGGTCGTTGTTGTCGCCGAATTTCTTCCCGTTTTCTTTTTCCAGCCAGCGCAGCGCTTCAAAAATCTGCAGCTTGATCTCGTTGGAAATTTTGCGGCCGGATTTGTAATAATCCGTGCAGGCTTCCGTTGTAATCGTGAAGCCCATGGGAATCGGCAGTCCCAAATTCGTCATTTCCGCCAGATTGGCCCCTTTGCCACCCAGCAGCTCGCGCATCTGTGCATTTCCTTCGTTAAACTTATACACCCATTTTTTTTCTGTTACCATAAACACTAAGCCTCTTTCCTTTTTTTATTCCTTTTATAATTGCTGCAATTGTATTGCAATGACACTGCCTTCCGCAATGTCATGATAAAAGTTCTTGCCGGTTTCCGGTCTGTTTCTGAAAAAGACCTGCCGCATGCATCAGCAGTCGGCAGGTCGATTCATCAGCCTCTATTAAATTGCTTCAGTCTGTATTACAACAAATTAGTATACAACCGGAACACTGTCAGCTACTGAATTATTTTACGATATCTCCTTCATTGAACGGGTCGCCGCACTGTGGGCAGAACTTAGGCGGATTATGCGGATCCTCAGGCGTCCAGCCGCACTTATCGCATTTATAGAGCGGTGCGCCTGCCGGTTTACGGGAACCGCAGTTCGGGCAGAACTGCCCCTGGTTCACGCTGCCGCAGCTGCAGGTCCAGCCAGCCGGGGCTTCCGGCTGCGGTTTGCCGCAGTTAGCGCAGAACTTACCGGTATTGCCTTTGGCGCCGCAGGCACAATCCCAGCCGCCCGCCGGTTTGGGTTCCGGTTTCGGCTGTCCGCAGTTGGCGCAGAACTTACCGGTGTTGCCGGCATGTCCGCAGGCACAGGTCCAGCCTGCTGCCGCTGCGGGAGCTGCCGCCGGCTGCGGGGGCTGCTGCTGCGGATACGGCTGTTGCGGTTGTCCGTACTGGGGCGGATACTGACCGGCCGGGCCGTAGGCGTTACCCATGGCCATTCCGCCGGCCATGTTTGCCATACCCATGCCGATGAACGCGCCCATGGGGCCCATACCGCCGCCTTCATTAGCGGATGCGTTACGAATTCCGTCAGCAGTCGCATCGGTCAGGACGCCCATACGCATGTCCGGATTGCTCATCATAGCGCCCATCTGTACTTTCTGGAGTTTCGCTTCGTCTTCTTCGTTGGCTTTGACACTGTTCACACCGAAGGAAACGATTTCAATGCCGCGCAGGTCACGCCACTTGGAAGACAGCACGTCATTCAGGGCGTCGGCCAGTTCCATGGTACGCATCGGCAGCTCGGTATAGTCGATACGCTGTGCGGAAATTTTACCGAATGCAGGCTGCAATGCAGTCAGCAATTCGGATTTCAGCTGGCTGTCCCACTGGCTCCGCAGGTATTGGTCGGGAGCGTTACCGGCAATCGTGGAATAGAACAGGATCGGGTCCACGATTTTGTAGCTGTATTCGCCGAAGCAGCGGATGCGAACCAGCAAGCCGCGACCGGTATTTTCTTCAATTACTTTAAAGGGAATCTCCGCCGGGGTACCGTATTTGTTGCCGATAATTTCTTTCGTGTTGAAGTAATAAACACGCTGATCCTTACCGGTATCGCCGCCGAAAGTAAAACGTTTACCCATGCGCTGGAATACCTGGATTACGCTTTCTTTCAGGTCGCCTGTGAAAACAGAAGGCTCTGTGGATTTGTCATAGGTGTATTCGCCGGGTTCAGCGCAAAGGTCAACGACTTTGCCCTGTTCCACGATCATCATACACTGGCCTACGTTAACCGCGATCACGGAGCCGTTGGAAATGATGTTGTCTTCGGCGCTGGTGTTGGAGCTGCGGCCCTGGCTGCTGATCCGTTTCTGGCCTTTGCACATCAAAACGTCCGGGGTCATGCTGTCGCAGTAAAAGTACTCTTTCCACTGGTCGGCCAGTACGCCGCCAATGGCACCCATGCCTGCTTTAATTAATCCCATGTGTTGTTCCCTCCTTAAACTTTAGTATTTTTATTTACTGATTACTGATTTCCTGTCTGATTGGTTTTTACGGATCGCATCACCGGTTCCGGTGATGATTTACCTTTTTAGATACATAACCCTCATACTGTATTTCTATTTTACCACAAAATACAATTTCTTTCACTGTAAATTTAGGACAAACATACTATAATTTACAATTATGTTTTTTTCATGTTTTTCCGGGACTGCGGCTTGCTGTTCCTCTTATTTAATTGTGATGCGTCCGGCGCCGTAGGGATTTTCATAACCTTCTTTGATTTTGGCGTTCAGATGGTTCTGCACATATTCCGTGACTGCGTCCACGTCCGTCATGATACCGTCTTTTAACAGCTTGCTCTGTTTGAACATAACGAGACCGTTGCCGCCGTCCTTCAGCACATAGGTGATGCCGCCCACGGTGTACTTGCCGTTCAGGTCGATAGGCTTGCCGTTGATCTTTACGTCTTTGACACGGCGTTCGCCTTTGATTTCCACAAAATTACCTTTGGCATCGATCACCAGACCGGAAGGAATGGAAGAGTCGATGGTGTAACTCATACCGGAAACCTGCATGAAAGCGCCATGCTCATTGGGATAGGCAGATGCGCCGACTTCCAGAGCATCCACGATCTGCTGACCCGTAGCTTCAATCACCGTGCACATGTTGCCGAAGGGGAATGCCTTCAGCAGATCATTATAGGTGAATACGCCTTTTTTAATGCTATTGCGGATAGCTCCACCATTGGTCATGCAAACATCGGTATCCAGCACGAAGCGGTACGCGTCTGCCAGGAAGTCACCCAGATTGGTTTCTCCGCTGCGTACCCGGCGCTCCCCGGTCTTGGGGTCGTCTCCGGTCAGGTCTACCAGAGCCTCGCCTACGGGTTGCTTCAGGATGGGCTCAAACTTTTTGTTTTCTTTGGCAACCAGCTTCGTGATTTTCGGGTCCGCAGTCTTCAGGCCTTTTACCAACTCGGACGTAATGGTCCCGTCTTCTTTGATCGTCATTTTTCCCAGGCTCTGGAGCTTGGTTCCCGTCTGGGCTACCAGTACTTCTTTACCTGCTTTGTTGATGATTTTGTGAGGCGGAATGTACTGTTCGTGGGAGTGCCCGTCAATAATGCCGTCAATGTTGTAGGTATTGGCTGCAATTGCGCCGCTGGACCAGTAGGGGATGGAGCCGTCGGTGCCCAGATGACCTACCAGGAACACATAGTCCGCGCCTTCTTTGCGCACATTGTTTACGGCCCGCTGCACCGCTGCGTAAACTTTTTCACCGGTCTGGTCTTCACAGAAACCGTAGATGAACTTTCCGTCTTTATCCTGGAAATATTTTGGTGTTGAAGTAACCAGAGTTTCCGGAGTCGTTACACCTACAAAACCAATCTTCTTTCCGCCCAGAACGATAATTTTGTAAGGTTTCAGGATGGGTTTACGAGTTTTCACATCCACAAAGTTACAGGAGTAGTAACCGCATTTCTGACGGGAGGCCAGCTGCAGGAAACGTTCCATACCGTAATCAAATTCATGATTGCCGGGAATGACAAAGTCATAACCCACCGCGTTCATGATCTTAACAATGGACTCGCCGGTGGATAACTTGCCGATCGGCGCGCCCTGGATGGCATCGCCGGCATCGACCAGGGCCACGGGATACCCCTGCTTTTTCAAATCCTTTTTGTACTGGGACACCTTGTCGATGCCAAGATTATCTGTAATACCGCAATGAATATCATTGGTATGCAATATGATAATTTCCTTGCCGGCAGCCAATACGACTACCGGAAGCAGCAGCGTTACCAGCATCGCCAATGCTGCACTGTAAAATTTCTTCATATTTTTTATCATTTTATCTGTCCTTTCTGGAACTCAGGAAAGAAATAATGAGGAAAGTATATGTAAGGAACTCTGATACTGTATCTGATCTGCCGGAATTATTGCAACCGGCCGGAACCGGAGTTCCTGATACAGTAAAGAGCCTTGTTCAACTAACCGTTTATTGTTTGGGCGTCAGCGCATACACGCGGGCCGGCAGACCGGTGGCGCCTTCGATACGCGGCCAGGATGCAAACAGTACCGCCCCGGCAGGCTCCACTTTATCCAGATTGCAAAGCACTTCAATCTGCAGTTTTCCGATGCTCAGCACGTAACGTTCGCAGGCCAGGTCCCCCGCTTCCACAGCCAGATAGCTGGCGTCCGTGTCCAGGGTTTCATGTCCGTTGGCTGCTGCCTTGCGCACTTCAAATACATATTTCAGGGCGTCCAGCGACCAGCCCGGGCAATGCTCATTTCCGTCTGCGCCTACGTTTGCAAGCTTGTCCATATCCGGCCAGCGCTTGTACCAGTCCGTCCGCAGGGCGACGAACGCTCCTTCCGGGATCGGCCCGTATTTTGCTTCATAGGCTTTGATATCTTCTACCGTTACGGCATAGTCTACGTTATCTTTTACTTTTTCACTGACATCAATGACTGCCAGCGGGAACGCGAATTCATTCACACCGTACTTTTCAGACAGCGGCGCATCTTTTACAAAATGCCCGGGGAAATCTACATGGGTACCGAACTGGCCTGGGAATTTAAAGGTATGGATCAGGCATTCCAGCATGGGATTGCCCCAGTCAAACACCACCTTGCTCAGTTCCACGGAACCTTCCGGTATGCCGCTCCAGAACGGGCTGTCGTTGTTGAGGGAATGGGAAAGTTCCACCCATTCGTACCCTTCGGATGTAAATGTCTGCAATGCATTCCACAGTTTGTTTTCCATTATGTCCCCTCCTTAAAATGTATTATGTTCCCTTCTAAAATGTTATTTTATGCGATTCAGCAAATCAGCCAGTTCCGAGGCGGAAGGATCCCCCGCGTGGCAGGCCATAATAGGCTGCTGCCCCAGCATCAGCGTGTTACCGGAAGCGTAGGCATTGGATTTGTTATGCCCGTTATGGTACGCTGCCGCCAGATTACCCAGCACGAAGTACGAGCGCTCTGCCCCGCTCTGATCTCCTGCCGCAGCCGGTTTTACCAGCGCTTTTCCATTGACTTTGACTACGCCCTTTTCGGCAGTTACGTGTTTGCCGCTGTATTCAAACAGTTTCTTTACATAATTATCACGACGCTGCTGGTGGGTGGGATGATCGCTGGGCGAGAAAATTTCGCCGGCAAAGCTGCTCTTGGATTTTCCGTATTTTTCTTCGACGCGCTGCCAGATTGCAGCGGCAGCTCCCGGATTATATCCGGCGTTGATCACATAGTCAAAGGCCAGGTTATCGGCTTCCCATTCGGCGCTTTTCGTAATTGCCACCGTATCAATCTGATTGACCGCGATATTCATGGCCAGGTTCGTCAGGGCCGAGCCGCCCACCGCTGACCCCAGAACGCCGGCCGCTATGGCCACATTCAGCTTTTTACGCATGCCGGACGCCACATGATTCTTCTGCCCGTGCCCCATTTCATGAGCCAGCACTACGGCCACTTCGTCCGGATTATCCGTCAGGCTGTACAGCCCTTCGTTGACGCTCATGACATGGCCCATACTGCAAA
>JAEEGJ010003212.1_pt1 | contig 65520 bp, 55 predicted proteins | sample 8958761 | NCBI WGS metagenome assembly JAEEGJ01 (sample SAMN16246546, study PRJNA631951) | gut metagenome | biome: gut microbiome; feature: rumen; material: RS-attached | host: Bos | place: Iran: Karaj | collected 2018-10 | reverse complement strand
TATCTGGCAAGAATAAGCCTGGCAACGAAGCTTCGTATCTGCGTTTCAATACGGGCTATCAGCGAATGAACCTTCCGTATATAACTTCTGCGTATGAACTCTACCTTGGCATGAGCGTTCGGCCAGTTGCCAAGATTCAGGAATAAAAGCTAACTTTTAAAGATAATATAAAGGGTTGTCCCACGGGGCAGTCTTTTTTTATCTTAAAAGGAAGTTATAAGGGGAAGTTAAAGGGGAAGTTAAGCCTGCAAGCAGGCAGGACGATAGTTTTACACGTATATTAGTATTGTCCGTTTTTACTTCCATGAGCGCAGCGAATTTACTTCCTATTTAACTTCCTGCGCAAAGCGCATAACTTCCTCTTTAACTTCCTATTAATTCCTATATAATAATGTATGCAGGAAGAAAAATTTATTGTTTTTCGATAAATTTTATTGAAATGTTTGGTGCGTATTAGAAATCTATATACTTTTGCGCAGAAAATATTTATCGTTTAACAATAAAATAAGCTAATGGTTATGAAAAAAACGTTGAATTTTTTGTGCATTTGTTTGCTGGTATTTCTTGTGGTGCAAGAAATTTTACCCTTCTGTGTTTTCCCCTTCTTCTCAAAGGAGGAATTGGGCTATCCATCTGTGAATTGGCATGATGTCAGTAAGGCAGAATTAATTGTTCTTCTGGTGGGATTTGTATTTTTATTGATCCTTGGAATTATTTCTTTCATAAAATTCATCAAGTTTATTCTGAACATAAATAAGGGGAACGTGTTTGTTAAGAAAAATATTCCTTTGCTGCGATGGATAGGCTGCTGTTATTTATATTTTTTCGTATATTCTTTCGCATTAAATTGTATCATTGAATGTGAGGAATGGGTTGGCGCAGGGACTGATACTTTTGTGCTTGGCATGTTCTGCCTGATCATAGCCGAGGTATTTGCCATAGGAATCAAAATGAAAGAGGAACAGGAACTGACCATTTAAGACAATAACCTTAAAAATAAAAACGATTATGAAAAAGAAACTGAATTTTTTGTGCATCCTGGCGTTATCATTATTAGCCGTAGGCGGAGCATGGACGGGTGGTGAAAGTGTAAAGGGATTCATCCTGTTCAATAAGTCGCTATTTTCAGGAGGCGATATCCCTACCGTAGGGGTTGTGATTATAATGTTGTTAAGCTTGTTTATATTCTATTTTCTGATACGCGCATTCATATCATTCATCAGATTTATTGTGAACGTCAATCACGATAAAGTGTTTGTGAAGGAGAATTTGTCTTTGCTGCGCTGGACAGGAAAGGGAATACTGATATATAACGTGGTGCTAATACTGTGCGAGTGGCCAACTTACTTTGTTATGTCCTCTGATTCCTATATAAACAAGTTCGGAAATACACATTTGCTCGGATTAAAAAATCATATGATAGATAACGGATATTTCATTATCTTCGCCATCTTCTGCCTGATCATAGCCGAGGTATTTGCCATAGGAATCAAAATGAAAGAGGAACAGGAGTTGACGATCTGAGAATTGAAAATTGAAAATTGAGAATAGAAAATTGAAATTATAGCGTTATGAAAAATAAACTGAAGATTTACACCGTTTTGCTGGCTGTAGTTTTATTGGCACAAGTATTTGATAACTTTGGCTATGAGACAACAACGTATACCACAGATAAAGACAAAGCGCTTACAATCGGCTCCTTGCCAAAGGAGTTTGTTGAAACCAAGGATATTGAGGGTGGTGTTGTAACCAACTATAAACCAACGATGAACTTTAATGTTAAAGTGAAAAACAACAAAGTTGGAGAAGGTAAGTATTTGGTTTGTAATTCAGGAGAAAAATCCTGTTATATGAGCATTCAAAAGGCAAAAATCAGTATTCCATGGGAACGGATAAAGGGAACACCTCTTATCTATATGGGAATCTGTAACGTTGTTATATTCTCTGTCTTTGGTATATGGGGTCTTATTTTAGCATTTAAACTGATACGCTCAGTGTACAAAGGTGAAGTATTTGTAGCTAAAGTTGCCAGTCAGATGGAAATAATAGGAGCACTAATCATTGCTATACGCCTGTTATACATTATATTGGGCTATGTATCTTCTCAATTTCTTTTAAATCAGATAGATATATCATACCTTGACATTAGCTGGGATTATGGAAATAATGGTATCTATATTATTTTCGGCATTACGCTGATGGTAGCTTCGCAGATTATCTTAAGAGGTAAGGAACTTAGAGAAGAGCAGGAGCTGACAATCTGAAAATGAAGAATGAAGAATGAAGAATCAATCAACGGGAACGTTAACGGGAACTCTCCCCAAACGACTAATAATAATTCTTCTTTTTTCTCTCTTAATTCTTAATTACAAACATGAATTATGAACTATGAATTAATAGAACCATGAGTATAGTAGTTAATGTAGATGTGATGATGGCAAAAAGGAAGATGTCTTCGCAGGAACTGGCAGAGAAGATAGGCATTACGCAAGCCAACCTCTCCATTCTGAAGACGGGAAAGGCCAAAGCTGTCCGCTTCTCCACCTTAGAGGCCATCTGCCAAGTGCTGGATTGCCAGCCAGGCGATATATTGGAGTACAGAGAAGATTAATCGATTAGCGCATACACGAAAACAGCCCAGGGGAAGGTGTCCCTTGGGCTGCTTTGTATTAATCAAAGGATGGTGCCTTATTTCTTCTTGCTCCAAGTCTGTGTCTCGTAGAAGGGGCCAATGTAGCCTCTTACCTTCAGGCTCTCACCCTCCAGCCACATGGTGCACTTGTAGCTCTTGCCGTTCTTGGGGTTATAGATCTTGCCGCCTTCCCATTTGTCCTTACCTTTGGCTAGGCCAGAGAGAATATTCACGCCCATCAGCTTGCGCTCTTGTAGCTTCTTGTCGGGGTTGTGAGTATCCTTTGTCTCAGGACCCTTAGAGAGCCAGATAATCTTACCGTTCAGCTTGTCTCCAGCCTTATAGATTTCTACTTGGGCATCGCCAGCCTCTGTGTACCATTTGCCCAACACTTCCTGTGAATAGCCTGCCACAGAAACAAGTGCCAGGGCTATCATTAACATCATTTTCTTCATTTTCTTTTCTTTACTTTTTATTTCTGAAATAATCATTATATATCTTTATACCAAAGACGATACAGCTGCAGGTAGAGGTGATAAGGTTAGTCAGGAAAAGCGACCATATAATATCAGGCTTATGGAACAGTCCCTGCAGCATGAAAGCAAAAGCACCTATGGCCATCATCAGGAAGGTAGGCAAGGCTATGCCCTCCGTTTTACGTGTACGAATGGTTTGAATGGCTTGTGGCAGATACCCAAGAACCATACAAACACTGGCCACGATGCCACAAATATCAAAAAAAGCACTTTGTTCCATAATATTATTATTGAAATTTCGCATGTTTCTCAACTTCTTTGTAGTTAAGAAGTTAAGTAGTCATCGCTTCGCTCATCCTTCGGATAGTAGTTAAGCCAATACTTTGTCATTGAGATTACAGTTGAGCATAGTAACGGCTTAACTACTTAACTACTGCCTACTTAACTACTTCAGAAAGTTGAATATTATTTTTCTAATAGCTTACACTGCACTCAAAGCCTGCCTGCCTTATCTGCTCGGCTATGCCGTCCAAGACCTCTGGAGTGGCCTTCTGCAAACCCTGCACGGGTGTCTCACGATCTATGGTGTAAATCATTACCTTGCTGGGACGGATGCGCTTCAGGGCCTCGATATAAGATTCTACGTATTCAGGCGTGGTGTTACAAACGCTCTCGCCATCCAACACTCCATCCATGAACATTGTCTGGATGATTACATGACCATTGAAGCTGGCAAGATACTTAATCTGCTCCTCTACATCGTAATGGCCCTGTGGACGGTCTACCTTATTTATATAAAGGGCAGAAACGGTATCCAGCTTCAGAATGTTATTGTCGAACTTCAGCAAGGCTTCCCTGATCTCTGGCCTGTGAATCTGTGTGGCATTACTGAGGATGCTTATCTTGGCATTAGGGCAATATTCATTGCGTACCTTTATCACCCTTTCTACAACCTCTGGGAAATGCGGATTCAGCGTTGGTTCTCCGTTTCCAGCAAAAGTAAACACATCGGGTGTAATGCCTTCTTTCTTCAGTTCCTCGAGTTTCTCCTTTAGACAGCTTTCCACTTTATCGGCAGAGGGTAGGGGATTATGGGTGCGACGCTCGCGATTCAGTCCGCACTCGCAATATACGCAGTCGAAGCTGCATAGCTTACCACCCTCGGGCAGCAGATTTATACCTAAGGAAATACCCAACCTGCGGCTATGAATAGGGCCGAAAATGGGTGAAGGATAGATAATTGTACTCATAACAAGGGCAAAGTTATGAAAAAAAATTAAACAAAGTTTAAACATTGAGCATTGAACATTGAGCATTGAACATTATTTATTATTTTTGCATCCGAAAATGAGGTATTTCTTCTTTATAATCAGTTTATGCCTCCTCTTTCCCACTTTCATTAAGGCACAAGGAGAGGATTTTGGCGAACTCGAGATTCCAATGGAAACACGAGGCTATAAACTGAAAATACAACGATACCGCTATAAGGACCCTATAATAGAGAACGGCGATACTATCTGGTGCTATACGTGGGATCCAGGCCTGTGGGTGTATGCCCCAATGAAGTTCAAGAGCGAAAAACAACGTCGCGAATTCAACAAGCTGGTGTATAACGTAAAGAAGGTTCTGCCCATAGCCCAACGTGTCAACGGAATTATCAACGAGACCTACGAGATACTGGAGATGCTGCCTGACAAGAAATCCAAGCAGCAGCACATAGCCAATATAGAAAAGGATATTAAGCGACAGTATACCCCAGAGATGAAGAAATTAACCTATAGTCAGGGTAAGCTGTTAATAAAGTTGGTAGACAGAGAGTGTAACCAAAGCTCTTACGAGATAGTAAAGGCATTCTTTGGCCCTACAAAGGCTACATTCTATCAGATATTTGCATGGACCTTCCGTGCCTCGCTGAAGAAGGAATACCAGCCAGAGGACGATGACAAACTTATTGAGCGCGTTGTTCTGTTAGTAGAAAACGGTCAGCTATAGACCATATTATAATTCCAGCCGTAACACTTACGTTCATACTGTGCTTGGTTCCGAACTGAGGAATCTCTATGCATCCGTCGCACATATCCACCACCTCTTGCTGAACACCTTTCACCTCATTACCAAGTACAACAGCATATTTCTTATCCTTATCGGGTTGAAAATTCTGCAGCATGGTACTGCCCTCGCACTGCTCTATAGCCAAGACGGTATAACCCATAGTTTTCAACCAATTTACAGCATCCTGTGTCTGCTCGAAGTATTTCCACTCTACACTATCCTCGGCACCAAGGGCTGTTTTATGAATTTCAGGATGAGGAGGCTGGGCCGTAATACCACACAGGCATATGCCCTGGACCAGGAAAGCATCGCTGGTACGGAAGACACTACCCACATTATAAAGACTTCTTACGTGATCCAGAACAACCACCAAAGGCATTTTGTGTGAATCCTTAAACTCCTCCACACTCTTTCTGCCCATTTCAGTAACCTTCAGTTTCCTCATCTTATCTTTAAAAGAAAATACTCTCTAATTATGAATTGAAAAAGTTTTCCACAAAATTAACAAAATATGTTGATAACTCTGATAAAAACCTGTGGAAATATCCATAATTATTAACATAAAGTAGTGCAAAACTACCCCAAAAATAGTTATTAACAAAACGTATAAGAGTTATTATGAGGGTTTCAACACATTTTTCTTGAGTTATTAAACTAATATATGATAGATTTTCTTTATATTTGCAAGAAATAAACAGGTGTTGATAAGTATAGAGTCAGAATAGGCTAAAACATATAGAAATGAGCAAGATATGAGTGATAAGTGAATGTTGATAACCCTGTTGATAAGTAAGCAAAAATGTGAATTGTATATTTATGCAAACAATAATCCACACTTATTAACACAATTAACAGGACATCATCATCACTATTACTATTTATCTTTAAAAGAGAAAAAATAAAATATAATATATAATGGTTGATAAAAAGTGGAAAGAACTGGGGTATGTAAACGAACCCATACCCGAAGGCACTGATATAAAAGCAGAAATCCGACGTATGTGTAAAGAGAAGAATGCCGTTATCATGGCACACTATTACACAGACGGAGATATACAGGATATAGCAGACTTTATAGGCGACAGCCTGGCACTGGCACAGAAGGCTGCCAAGACGGATGCCGACATCATAGTGATGTGCGGCGTTCATTTCATGGGCGAGACCAACAAGATTCTTTGTCCTGATAAGGTTGTTTTGGTGCCCGACCTGAATGCAACCTGTTCGCTGGCCGAGAGTTGTCCGGCCAAGGAGTTCGAAGCCTTCGTCAAGGCTCATCCCGATCATACTGTTATAAGTTATGTCAACACTACGGCTGCCACAAAGGCGCTGACGGATGTGGTGGTAACCAGCAGCAATGCCAAGCAGATAGTGGAAAGCTTCCCTAAGGATGAGAAGATAATCTTTGGTCCTGATCAGAACCTGGGTAATTATATCAACAGTATAACGGGCCGTAGCATGCTATTGTGGAATGGAGCCTGCCACGTACACGAGAAGTTCTCGCTGGAGAAAATTCTGCAGCTGAAGGCTGAGCATCCCCAGGCTAAGATACTGGTGCATCCTGAATGCAAGGGTGCTGTGGTGAAGGTAGCAGACAAGGTGGGCAGTACGGCAGCATTGCTAAAGTTCAGCATCAGCGACGAGGCAACAGAGTTTATCGTAGCCACAGAGAGCGGTATCCTGCACGAGATGCAGAAGGCCTGCCCAGAGAAGACCTTCATTCCTGCTCCGCCAGAAGACAGCACTTGTGCCTGCAACGAATGCAATTTCATGAAGCTCATAACGATGCAGAAACTCTATAACTGCCTGAAATATGAATGGCCCACAGTAGAGGTTGATAAGGAAGTAGCAGAGAAAGCCATAAGACCCATCAACAAAATGTTGGAGATATCAGAGCAACTGGGATTATGATTAGCGGTTAAAGGTTAGCGGTTAGCGTAATTATGAATAATGAATTAAAATTTGGTATATAAAATAAATAAAATTCTCAATTCTCAATTTACTAAATGGAAGAACTTCCCCGCCTGATAATAGACCTTGCCTACATACTGATAGTAGCTGGCGCCGTAACCATCATCTTTAAGAAGTTGCGGCAACCGCTGGTATTGGGTTATATTGTAGCTGGTTTTCTGGCTGGTCCGCATATGACTTATACACCTTCTGTAATGGACAGTACCAGTATAAGCAACTGGAGCCAGATAGGTGTTATATTCCTGATGTTTACATTAGGATTGGAATTCTCCTTCAGACGTATCATAAAGATGGGCTTGCAACCTATCATAGCTGCCTTGCTGGTTATGACCTGTATGATAAGCGTAGGCAGTGAAGTAGGATGGCTGTTTGGGTGGAGCGATATGGACCGCCTCTTCCTGGGAGGTATGCTGGCGATGAGTTCCACAACTATTATCTATAAGGCCTTCGATGATCTGGGATTGCGTCTGCAACGCTTTGCCTCGAAGGTGCTTTCTGTTCTGATACTGGAGGATATATTGGGTATCTTGCTGATGGTAATACTCAGTGCCTTGGCTGTCAGCAGAAAGTTCGAGGGAGTAGAACTTTTGAATAGTTTACTGAAGCTTGGTTTCTTCCTGCTGCTGTGGTTCTTGGTTGGTGTTTTTATTATACCGCTTTTCTTACGTAGGTTTAAGAAGTACATCAATACAGAAACGCTGCTGATAGTTAGCGTTGGACTATGCTTTCTAATGGTGGTTATAGCATCAAGTGTAGGATACAGCCCTGCATTTGGAGCTTTCATGATGGGAAGTATCATGGCAGAAACTACTGATTCTGAGCGTATTTCAAATTCTATCAGTTCACTAAAGGACTTCTTTGGGGCAATATTCTTTGTGAGTGTGGGCATGTTGGTAGATCCTGCCATTCTTATGCAATATTGGTTGCCTATTATAGCTATAACCTTTGCAGTTATATTTGGTCAGATGATATTTGGAAGCCTTAGTTTCCTTTTATCAGGTAACGAATTGAAGGATTCCATAAAATGTGGTTTTTCGTTGGTACAGATAGGCGAGTTTGCCTTCATCATTGCATCCCTTGGCGAATCCTTGGGAGTGACCAGTAAGTTCATTTATCCAGTGGTAGTAGCTGTAAGTATTATTACAACCTTCTTTACACCTTATATCATTAAGTTTTCTGATTCTTTCTATAAGCATATAGAGAAGTTTATCCCCAAGAATATATCAGATAAAAGATTTAATTCTTTAAGACGCCGACGTATAAGTATCATAAAAAAACTTACTTTGGGAAATGCCTGGAAAAAGTTTATGCGTGGCATATTCATTTATTCCATAGTTTACCTTACCCTGTGTTCGGCCATCATAGGTGCCAGTTTTGCCAGCGTTCTGCCTTTAGCCAGACAGATATGCGGTCATTGGTATGGAAATATTGTTTGCGGTGTAATAACATTGCTATTTGTTTCTCCTTGTGTACGCCCTATAATTGTAAAGAAGAATCGTTCGGAGGAAGCAAAGTATCTACTCAGGTTCAATAAATTCCACAGGCTTTTATTAAGGATTATAATAGGATTTAAGTTCTGCCTGGGATGTGCAGTAGTTTATTATATCCTAAACTTTTTATCTCCCCTTTGGTGGTTCTGGCATCTGATAATTAGTATCATACTAACTTTAGGGATTGTCTACAACCGTCGAATAAAACTGATAAGCATTCGTTTAGAACGCACCTTCCGCAGGAACCTGCAGAGTAGGGAAGAAAACTCAAAACTTCCTTCGTATGTACGTAAGCTTAAAGGCAGGGATTTACAGATTGCCAGTTTTACAATTCCTGGCAATACTCAGTGGGGAGGAAAAACGCTTATGCAGTTGAATTTTGGTCGTACGGAACACATCCATATTGCTGCTATAACCAGAGGATTACAACGTATTAATATCCCTGGCGGTAACAGTAAAATTTATCCTGGCGATATAATAGAGATTGTTTCTGATCCTGAAGGCTTACGTTCCTTCCAACAGAAAATGAATAAAGCAGTATATCTGAGAGAAGAAAGTAATGCCCTTCGTAACACCCTTTCTATCATTCAGGTGGGCATTAGCAATATGAGTCCATTGTGTGGTAAAACGCTGGTTGATATTGACTTCCGCAGCAAATACAATTGTATGGTTGTAGGCATAGAGGATGATAAGGGCAACCTGCAGGTTACAGAGGCCCAACGTAAGTTCCAGGCTGGCGAACGCATCTGGGTAGTAGGCGAGGAAGCCGACCTGGCGATGCTGAAGATGGGAATATAAGACCCCCTCTAACTCCCCGAGGGGAGAAAGAAAATCCCCTCTCCCGAGGGCGAGGGGTTGGGGAGAGGGGTATTAAAGTTTATCTTGTTTCAACTTTTCAACAAAGTCATCAACCTTTGCTAATAGCTGAGGAATATCCAACTGCTGCGGACAATGGGAAACACAGGCTCGGCACTGTATGCAATGATTAGCCTGACGCAACTTGGGCACACTTCTGTCATAACCTACCAGGAAGGCTCTGCGTGCTTTCTGATAGTTCTCGGCCTGACGGCTCTCAGGCACGTTTCCCTTGTTCACACATTTATTATAATGAACAAAGATAGCAGGGATATCCAAACCATAGGGGCAGGGCATACAGTACTTGCAATCGTTGCAGTCGATGGTGGGATAGCTGTTGATAAGCGTTGCTGTCTCGCCATCCAACCATTTCTGTTCTTCCTCAGAAAGGGGTTTAAGAGGCGAATAAGTGCGAATATTATCCTCCAAGTGCTCCATATAGGTCATACCGCTTAGAACGGTCAGCACGTTAGGCTTACTGCCTATATAGCGGAAAGCCCAACTGGCTACGCTACTCTCGGGGTCGCGCTGTTTAAGGTGTGCCACCACATGATCGGGCACTTTGCTCAGACGACCACCCAACAGGGGTTCCATAATGACGGCAGGAATCTCCAATTCTGCTAGTCTGTTATACAGGTATTCGCCAGAACGACCCTTATCCTTATCATTGTGCCAGTCGCAATAGTTAGCCTGAATCTGTACAAAATCCCATTCGTATTCGTCGTGATGGTCCAGCATCCAGTCATAGACAGCTACATCGCCATGGAAGGAGAATCCCAAATTCTTTATTCTTCCTGCAGCACGCTGTTCCATCAGCCAGTCCAGCAGACCATTGTCCAGATACCTTTGGTGCAGGTTTTGCATACTGTTACCCACAGAGTGCAGCAGTAGATAGTCTATGTAGTCCGTCTTCAGGTTCTTCAGGCTGTTTTCGAACATCTCCTTTCCAGCCTCGAAGCTATATTGCTGCGGACTGAAATTGGAAAGCTTGGTGGCAATGTAATACTGGTCTCTGCGATAGCCACTCTTCTCGAGTGCTATACCCAGTGATTCCTCGCTTTTACCACGGCAATAGGCTGGCGAAGTATCAAAGTAGTTCACCCCGTGATCCAAGGCGTACTTACAGAGGCGGTTACATTGCTTCTGGTCTATCTCATCGCCGTTGGCATTTTCCTGTGTACGTGCGCTACCGTTCTTTACGGTTGGCAGACGCATCCATCCGTAGCCCAGAATGCTTACTTCCTCGTTTGTCTTAGGATTAACCCTGTAGGTCATCTTGTCTGTGGGAACCTTTCCTGTATGGTGTCCCATATAGTCAATCTTTCCGTTACTCTCGGAATCTCCGGCACCACAACTTGCCAAAGCTGTTGTAGCTGCCACAGTACCCGTAACTTTCAGAAAATCTCGTCTATCTATCCTTTTCATATTCGTTAAATTTAACCCCCTCCCTTCCTCCCCGGGGGGAGGAGAATAGATTAGGGTTATTTTTACTTTTTCTTCTAACGTATTTTAAAATATCCTCCCCCTCGGGGGAGATGAAGGGGGGTTAAATCTCCCTGTGCACCTCATGCCCTTCGACGTAGATGGCGCTGAAGGGGCGAGATGGACAAAGGTTCTCGCAGGCACCACAGCCTATACACTTCTCCTCATTGACCACAGGGATGAGCAATACCCTTTCGCGAGGAATCTCCTGATTGTCGGCATCCAGCCATCGCCAGCCGTCCTGATGAACACCAGCCTGCAAGGGAACCATCTGGATGGCTTGGGCAGGACAATGACGGGCACAGTTGCCACAGGGGATTCCATCGGCTACAGGCACACAGTTGTCTTTAATCCAAACGGCATGTCCCACCTGTATGGCTGTCTTCTGTTCCTTGGTAATGGGCTTTATGGCTCCTGTTGGGCAGACATTACTGCATCGGGTACATTCAGGTCGGCAGTAACCATGTTCGTAGCTTACCTCGGGCTGCATAAAGCGATCCAGGTTGTTGCTGGGACGCAAGACATCGTTGGGACAACTGCTGATGCAGAGCTGACACGAGGTACAATGTTCCGACATATTCCTCAATGACAAAGAGCCCGGAGGGGTTATCAGCTTCTCTCTTTCAGGCTTCTTCTTATCCTCAATCTCGGCCAAACCGCCATCCGTAGTCTTATCCTGTGCTTTCACCAACGCTGTTCCAGCCAGCAAAGCCACACCCGTCAGAACGGCACGACGACCTTCGTCAATAGCAGGACTTTTCAGATCCTCGTCCGTCTTTGGCTCTTCGCTGCCTTGCTTTTTCTTCCAATTGTTATATATAATGTTTTCTTTGTCTATCATGGGTTTGTAGCCGAACGAAAGGGCACCGAACTTACATTCCTCCAGACAGTCGCCGCAGACCACACAGCGGCTGTAGTCTATCGTATGGTCCTTAAGGTCGATACAGGCCGACTTGCAGTTACGCTCGCACTTGCGGCAATTCTTGCAGGCCTCGGCATTTATCACCATCTTCAGACGCGAGTGGCGTGACAAGATTCCCAGGAAAGTTCCTACGGGACAGATGGTGTTGCACCAGGTACGTCCGCCGCGCCAAGCCAATACGCCAATGATAATCCATGCCGCCAAGGCCGCAATAAGGGCTGGGATACTCTTCATCCACACATCCACTTCGTAAACGGCATAGCTGCCATAATGCTCGGCTATCATGGCCAGACCATTGTTGGCCAACTTATAAAGGGGCGAGAAGATGGTTCCCACAATCCTGCCGTAGGTGCTGTAGGGAGCAATCAATCCTACAACCCAAGCCAGATTGGTGGTCAGCAGGAAACCCGTCAGAGCCAGAATGGCGGCCCTGAGGATGCCCTTCTCTTCGGAATAACTGTACTTGTTTTTTTTCTTCCTGAACCAGCTGATAACATCCTGCATCACACCCAAGGGGCAGATGATAGAGCAGTAAATACGGCCAAACAGGAGCGTCAGCGCAACGATAAACAGCAGTGCTCCAATGTTCATTGCCACCAAGGCGGGCAAGAACTGAATTCTGGCCATCCATCCCAGGTACACATGAGCCGTACCGGTAAAGTCAACCAGCAGCCACGTTATCAGCACCCAGAAGATGAGAGCCAGCGTGATTCTAACTTTTCTAAGCATGACAGAAAGTAGTTAATTTGTTTGTAAATGGATAAAGTTTGGGGGTAAAGGTATGGATAAAATCTGATTAACAAAGAAAGAAAGCGGAGTTTTTTTCTAAAACCCCGCTATAAACATCAGAACTATAATGTTTTTCCCCTGTTAGAAATGTGCAGGATCCGTAGCCCAATCGTAACAAGGGTCTATACCGTTAACATAATCCTCAAAGGAGGTAGTCAATGTCTTAGCCAAAGGAATCTCATCACCCTTTGTCTCGTCAGGACGGATATAATAAACATGCGAAACACTACCTTGAATATTTGTGTTGGGAAGATCCCATTGTACCTTATATCCGTAGTGAGTAGGACTATATGATGCAGGCTCACCTATAACAGTTCCTATGTTATTATCCACTGCAAAGGTTATCAGCATTCCTGCGCTACTGAAAGTGGGTTTTCCTTGTATCCAAATTACTTTACCATCAAAAAGATTTTCTTTTCCTTGAATATGACTATGGATAGTGTCTGCGGTTTTTTTTGCCAATAAATTATCACACATAGACTGGTAGTAATCTGCTGCCAGCCGAGAGAAGCGTGTGTAACTACTCTGGATTTTGACAGATGATTTTAGTCTGCTCAATAGTTCATTGCAGAGTAAACTATTACCACCAGTGTTTTCTCGTACATCGACAACAAGTTTATTGACGTTCTTTTCTTTCATGGCTTGGAACATTTCATCGAGGAAGTCCGAGAATAATGGAATAGGAATAAGTGATGACTGAGATGTCATAGTTCCAGCATCTTGACATTTATCAAAAAGCAAATAACATATACCTTCATCAAGAATCTTATATGAGAAAGGTTTTTTCATAGCACTTCGTCTCATCTGTTCTACGGGAGTTAGAGGTCTTTGGATTATTGACCAGTTTTTGAAATTTGCAGGAACAGGGTGCAACTTTATGGAACTTCCATCGCTAAAAGATAGGTTTAGGGAAGAATCGGGTTCGCATAGTCCCAGTTCATGCCAGGGAAAGAAGTAATTACCCAAAGTCATAAAAGATTTCTTAAATCCAGCTTCATTACCTACGCTGTAGAATGACTTAAATTGATTGCAGATGGTGGACAAATCTTTGCCGTTAATCTTTGTAATCTGTTTTCCTAAGGAAGATTCCATTTCCTTCTGAATTATAAAAAGATAAAAACCATTCTCGTCTATATAGAAATAAAAAGGATAAATCAAATCAGCTGCATATTGAAAATAAGTACTTGTATGTGCATCATGAATCTTAGCTGCAACCTGCTGCGTGTAGAAAACAAATTCCTGCAGGTTTTTGCATTTGCCACAGTGGGTGTAGCCTTTCTTCAGTTCCTTCTTAACATTAAAGGGAGGATTCTTTTCAAAGGCAGGATGCGTGGTTTGCAGCATATCCATAAAGAGCAGGAAGTCCTTCTGGTATTCATTACCCTTTTTGTATTTCTCACTCTCCTCCACATCCTTGTTGTGATAGGTAATAACTGGTTGTGCAGTTGTCTGTAGTGTAAACAAGAGGGCTATGGCAAATATCGCCTGACGCCAAAGTCTGAAAAATCTGTGTTGCATTTTTGTTAGTTATTAATTTAATGTTAATTGCTCCACAGCAATATACGAATTTATAGTAAATTCCCACCATTAGTTGCCTTTTATTTTTGATAATTCGACCTGTTCACCCTCTTTTACTAGTTAACCAAGGAGTAATTACTCGTTAACTAAGGAAAAATATTTTCCTAACTAGGCAGTAAAAATCCGCTAACTAGGGAATATTTAATCTGTGTGCCTGATAAACTGCAAAAAAACTTAATATGAAGCAAAAAAATCAGTACAGAACATTATCTGTTCAGATTATTTCTTCTATCTTTGTGCAGCGAAGAAGAAATTAACGAAAGGAAAATGAAAAAGCTATTCATCACCGCATTGCTGTTTGTTGCTAGCGTTATGGGCGTTAGCGCCCAGGAAGGAGCATGGAGTGGAGAACTTGATGCCCAAGGCACAAAATACCCGCTGGTATTTAACTTCAATGCCGACGGCACCACCATAAATTCCCCCTCGCAAGGTGTTAATGGTCTCAAAGCCGAGAAGAGCTTCACCCCCGAGGGCAAAATATGCATTGCTATCCCACAGATTAACGCCAGCTTCGAGGGCGTTATGGTTATGAACATTATCTTTGGTAACTATATCCAGAACGGCTTCTCGTTCCCCCTTACCCTAAAGCCGAAGGTGAATCGTCCGCAGACACCTGCAGGGCCTTTCCCCTATAAGACAGAGGAGGTGAAGTTCCAGAACGGAGAATTTACTTTCAACGGCACTCTGGCTTTGCCTAACGATTGTACGGCCGATACTCCTGTCGTTCTTTTGGTTACAGGCAGTGGACAGCAGAATCGCGATGAGGAAATGTTCGAGCATCGCCCCTTTGCTGTCATAGCTGATGCGTTGGCTCGTAATGGAATTGCTTCTCTGCGTTACGATGATCGCGGGTACAACGATCCTTCTGTCAAGTTCTTTGACTTCGATACGTATGACTTCAAGCAAGATGCCTCAGCAGGAGTGGATTTCCTACGCAGCCGGTTCAAGAAAGTAGGCATTATCGGTCATTCCGAGGGTGGTACTATAGCCCTTATGCTGGCAGCTGAGGGCAAGACAGACTTCATCATTTCCCTTGCAGGAATGGTGGTATCCGGCAAGGAAACTCTCTTGTGGCAGAATCGCATTTCGCTGGAGTCTATCGGCATGCCGCAGGAAACAGTAGATCAGTATATTAGCATTATCAGCACCGCCTTTGACAATGCGTCAGAAGGTAAACTGGATACTAATATTGTCGCATTGGCTCCTGATACTCTGAAGCCTGTTGTTCAGCAAGCTTTAAAGCAACTCTCCATTCCTTATTATCAGCACATCCTAACGGTTGATGTCCGTCCTTTGTTGCCACAGATCAAGTGTCCCGTCCTTGCTCTCAACGGCAAGAAAGATACGCAGGTCAACTGCCAGGCTAACTTAGAGGCATTGGACAAGGGTCTCACCGCTAAGCATCAAACGGTGGCATTAGACAATCTGAATCACCTCTTTCAGCATTGTACCACCGGAAGCCTGATTGAATATCAGCAAATAGAGGAGACCTTTGCCCCTGAAGCGTTAGATAAGGTCTTGGAATGGATGAAAGGATTATAACTTAATCCTCTGCTCTTTGCTTGCGCAAGCCTGCCATCCAATAACCCAGCAGGTATAAAACTCCTACGGAAACTACGGCAATGGCTCCTGCCTGACTGCCTATGGCATCACTAGCTGCTCCCATAAGCATGGGGAAAACGGCGCCGCCGCAAATACCCATGATAAGAAGACCGCTGACTTCGTTCTTCTTGTCGGGCACAGCTGCCAGAGCACGGGCAAAGATGATGCTGAAGGGATTTCCGTTGCCAAAACCCATCAGGGCTACAGCTCCGTAAATCTCCCACTGGGTGCTTCCTACATATAGGCCTATAAGGGCTATTATCATCATGGCAACGCTGACAAAGAGAAAAGTCCAGTCCTTCATGAACTTCATGATGAAACTGCCGCTGAAACTTCCTGCTGCCTTGGCTACAAAATAGACGGTGGCTATATAGGCCGCATCGTTCAGGTTCATACCCAAACGTTCCATCAGAACTTTAGGAGCCGTTACACTTATGCCGACATCGATTCCCACATGGCAGACAATCGCTAGAAAACACATAAGTATAAAACCTCCCCTGAGCAATGCAAAACAACCGGCGAACTGCTGCCCCACAGTCTTCTCCCCCTCGGGGGAATTAGAGGGGGCTTTCTCGTTGATTCTTGTACCAAACAGGAACAGGGTTGCCAACACACCCACTCCCAAATAGATGGGATAGAGTGCTCGCCAGCCAAAGCCGAACGCATTGGTGGTGGCGCCCCAAGAGGCAATGATGGGAGCCAGGAAAGAGGCGATGCTCTTGATGAACTGGCCGAAGGTCAGCGTGCTGGCCGATGCACCGCCCTTCATAACACTATCTACAAGGGGATTGAGCGATGTCTGCATGATGGCATTTCCGATGCCCAAAAGGGAGAAGGAAATGAGCAGCATGGTAAAGTCGAGCGTAAAAATTGGAACAAGCAGCGAGGCCAGCGTCATAACAAGGCTAAGCAATACTGTATTCTTACGCCCTATCTTGTTCATCAGCAGACTGGTGGGAATGCTGAAAATCAAGAACCACAGGAAAACGAGTGAAGGCAACGTATTGGCCATGGAATCGCTGAGATTCAAGTCGGCCTTCACATAATTGCTGGCAATGCCCACGAGGTCCACAAACCCCATGGCGAAGAAGCACAGCATAACGGGAATGAGCTTTTTGTAATTCATAGGACCTAATATTTATCCACGGGTTCTGAACCTAACTTAATCTTCAGGGTACCACCCTTTACTACATCAGCAAAGGAGATGTGGGGATCAGTGAGTTTCTTGCCGTTCAGGCGATATTCCTGCACATAAATCTCATTCTCCTTTGGCATCTTCTTTATTGTGTCATAGGTTTTGATGATAAATTGATGCCCCGGATAGTATTTGGGATTAAGTCGAATGACGATTCTGTTAAAGATTGGACTTCCCAGCGAGAAGGTGGGATTGATGTCATTCAGACCCGTTACGCTGAACAGACCCATGCTGGAGATAACATACCAGGCTCCCAGCTGCCCCTGATCCTCGTCCTGACCATAACCGTAGCCGTGAATACCATCGATGCCGTAGAAATCATTCAGGATGGCTCGCACCCACTTCTGTGTCTTGGAGGGGCGGTTTGCCTCGTTGAAGAGCCATGAGATATGCAGACAGGGTTGATTGCCCTGATTGTATAAGGTACGAAGGCCTGCAAACGCACCTACTTCTGTACCGCCGCTGAAGATCTTGGGCTGCGAGAGGGTGAAGATACTATCCAGTCGGGCGTTAAACTCCTCCTCGCCTACCTTAGCCACAAGGGCCTTGGCATCGTGGGGAACATAGAAGGTATATTGCCAGGCATTACCTTCCTGGAATCCACGCCATACCTCCATGGGGTCGAAGTTGGGGATGAAGTTACCCTCGGCATCCTTGGGATGCATGAAATTCTCCTTCTCGTCATAGATACGCTCCCAGCCCTTGGAGAGACTCATCAGCTGGTCGTATTCGGGTTTACCCAAAGATTTGGCCAGTTGCGCTGTTGCCCACGAGGTAAAGCTGTACTCCAATGTATGGGAGGCAGAGAAGCGGAATTTCTCAGCTGGACCGTCAGCGTTCTCAACATGGGGCACATAGCCGTACTGAACAAACTCCTTGGTGTCCGACTTGCCGGCTCCGAAGGGGCGGTTGTCACCATCCAGTTCGTTCTTGCGGCAAGCTTCATAAGCCAGTTCTACGTCGAAGTCGCGAATGCCGCATTGGTAGGCAGCGTTGATGATGAGGGGAAGCTGGTTGGTTCCCACGCCTGATACGTAACGGCTATTGGCCAAACCGTCTCCCATCCACCCTGCATCCTTATATACCTGCAGGTGACTGCTGATGTAATCTGAGGTGTATTCAGGATAAGCCAGAATCCATAGCTGGCCGAGGTTCCACTGACCGCCCCAGAAGGCATCGGTATTATACATATTGTGTACGGGCTTGCCGTCCTTCATCTCCAGCTGGCCTACGCCGCCGTCATGACGGGGATAGGCTCCGTTCACATCGCTGCACAGGCCACGGCCCAGGATGGCATGATAGAGACCTGTGTAGAACTTCTTCATGTCTTCGTCTGCCGCAAATCGGACGTCTATACGACCCAGCATCTCTTCCCATGCCTGGTGATTCTGTTTCTCAGCCTCGTCGAAGGTCATATCCTTGGCCTCCGTCTCGCGGTTCAGACGGGCATTCTCGACAGAAGTATAAGAGATGCCCACGGCTACGGTTACCTGCTCTCCTTCCTCTGTGGGGAAGGTGACATAGACACCGGCACCAGGACCGCTGGCTTCTTTCTCACCCTCGCGTACATCAGTTCCGTTGAAGGCACCAACAGAGGCAATCTCCTTGTCCAGAACAGCAGAGAAATAGATAGGCACCTGAGCACCTGGCTGGTATTTCTTGACGTATTCGGGCAGGGTTATCACATAGCCCTCGACAGTCTTTCCGTCTTCGCAAACCTCTACGTAGGCATCCTTTACAGCTCCGCTCTCGCCTGAACGGTTACCGATATCGAAGAGGATGCGGCTCTCTTCCGATTTGGGATAGGTGTAGCGTTGGAAAGCGACGCGAGGAGTAGCGGTAACCTCGGCAGTGATATCGTAGTCCTGAAGATAAACGGAGTAATAGCCTGCAGTGGCCTCCTCCTCGTTGTGCGAGAACTTCGAACGGTAGCCCTCTCCTTCGGAATTGACGGCTCCGGGAACTGTCTTCAACGCTCCGCAAGTGGGCATCAGTACGATACCGCCCACCTGGAACTCGTGGGTACAGGGGAATCCCTCTATGGTACTGTCGCGGTAGTCATAACCAGTCGCCTCCCAACCGTCCTTGTTGCCCAAGTGACCGTTGGTACTGGGACCGGGCTTGGCCATACCGAAGGGCATTGCGCCAGGGGCGAAATGGAAGTAACGACAATGAGCTGTACCGATGCGCGGCTCTACATAATTGGAGTAAACGTGTGGAATAGTCTCTGGGCTATCACAACCTACCATAGCACCTACGATGCAGGCAAGAATGGCCCCTACCTTGATCCTCCCCGAGGAGAAGGAAAAAAACTTAAATAAACTTTTCATTGGGGAATTATACATTGAGTGGTTAGCGGAAGAATTATGCTTTTTGAATTGAAGCCCTCTCCCCCTTGGGGGAGTAGGGAGAGGGGTTATTTATTTTTCCAATTTGTTCAGTGCAAAGTTGTAGGCACCCAGGTTAATGGCCTTGCTGGCTCCTAACTCTGAGACACAAACGGCAACCTTTCGTTGTGCGCAATAAAGCACTTTCTTGTCGGTATGGGGCACATTGACATAGATATCCTTGTCCTCCAGGAAAGCTGAACGCTGCTCAGGGTCTTCAAAGTTATAAACCTCGGACTGGAGTGTAGGGAGCAGATTGCCTGTGAATGTTCCTGCGGGACGGGCAAACTCCTCCATCATGCCGGGCAGAATCCATTTGGCGTTATGAGAAAGGCCACCGCCTATCACCACGATACCGTCCACAATGTTCAGTACGTTTACCAGCGCGGCTGCTGTTACCTGACCCAACTGGCGGAAACTCTCCTGTGCTGCCTTCATGTTGCCTGGGCGGGTACCGTTGGCAATATCGCCAATATCCTTGGGCGTGAGGTCGCCAACCGGCTCGTGCGACATCTCGGCATAGACACGGCGCACGGCACGGATGCTGACACTCTCCTCGGCAATCACAAAGGGATACATGCCGTTGCGCATACACCATACATCGCCGCCGCAACCGTTATCGCCTGTCAGCAAAACCTTATCTATTACTACTCCGCAGCCGAAGCCCGTTCCAAGGGTAATACCTACCATATTCTTATAACGACGCTTGCAGCCAGCCTCCTCCAATGCCTTGTTCACACGCGGCAGGGCTCCCGCCAGGGCCTCGCCATAGGCAAACAGGTTGCCGTCGTTGTTCACATAGACGGGGATGCCGAAGACACTCTCCAGATACGGGCCCAGTGCCACGCCGCCGCGGAAGGAGGGGAAGTTGGGCAGGTCGCCAATCACGCCGCGCTCATAGTCAGCAGGACCAGGGAAGGCAAAGCTGATGGCAATGGGCTCCACGTCCAGTTTCTCCTTGACCGTGGTGAAGCCCTGCACCAGGGTAGCCAGGCAGCCCTCCGTGTCGGTGGTCACAGCCTTCAGGCGTACGGGTTCTACTATCTCTTCATTGTCGCAAATGGCTGAGAACACGAAGTTCGTTCCGCCGGCATCCAGCGTCAGCACAATTTTTTTGTCTTTACTCATAATATTTCGATTAGTTAGTTATTGATTATTGATTTTTTTCCTAATGCCTGACATAGGCTTTTATTGTCTTGCACTCTTCGCCACCCAATGGCGTGATGGTATAACGGCCTACGCAGGCGGGGATGATGAAGGTCTCGGCATAATGAACCGTGAAGGGCTCGAACTTGCCTTCCGGACTCTCCACTACAGCTTCGTAGCCGTCCACCAGATTCAGCACATTCACGCCTCCGTTGGTATTATGCTCTACGGTCTTGCTGAAGGTGTGCCGACGGGTCTCGATAAACTCGTTGGGGTGTAGGCCTGTACGCTCTTCCATAATGCCGTCTTCCTGAGAAAGAACCTCAAAGTGGTTGCGGATGTTCTTGTTCACCCACTCCGTTGTGCGGTTCCACTGGATCACCTGCTTGCCTCTTTCTACATTTATAGGACGAGGTTTTCCGTCTAACCCCAAACGATTCCAGTCCCAAAGTTTGAAAGTAAAAATATTTGGCGTAGAGCTTATCTCCAGCACCATACTGTTGGCACCTGAGCAATGGATGGTTCCTGCGGGAATGAGGTAGTGGTCGTGCTTCTTGGCGGGAATCTTGTTAACGTATTTCTCTGCATCGAAGCTGATCTCTCCCCGCTGGGCAGCCCTGAGGTCTTTTATCATCTGCTTCTCGTCTATATCCTCCTTCAGGCCCAGATATACCACAGCATCCTCTCCGGCATCCAACAGGTAATAACTTTCATCCTGAGTATAATGGAGTCCGAACTCGCGGTAGGCAAATTCGTTGGTGGGATGAACCTGCAGGCTCAGGTTACCGCCTCCCATGGTATCCAGGAAGTCGAAGCGGATGGGGAAATCCTTGCCAAAGCGGGCCCATACCTGTTCGCCAAGCAGATTGCGGGCATACATAAGTATCAGGTTCTGAGAAGGGAACTCTACCAGCACACCGTCAAGATTCAGGTAAAGGCTGTTTTCCTCTGGAACGCAGTCGAAGCACCACCCGTAATTCACTTGCTCGCGGGGCAGGTCGCATACTTCCTTCATCCATTGTCCGCCCCATGGCGCCGGGTCAAAGAAAGGTACCACGCGGAAGGGCTTGCGAGACGTGCGGTCCATACCCTGACGGAACTGCTGGTCGCTGATCATCTTAGGTTCACTACGCTGGTTGCTGTCTATCCAGTAGAGGATACGCCCCGACTGTATCAGCAGATCCTTATGGCGGTCGCAGATTATCCAGTCGTTGAAGAGTCCGCGTTTGTATTGCAGCGAAGGACCTTCTTGACTGTTGTCTATGCCCAGTGCCTTGACTTCATGGCGGCGGAATCGCTGCTGAATTTCCCAACGGGCCATATCAGCATATGCCACCGGGGCATCATTGGGAACAAAGCAGGCGGCACCTGTACCAATAATTATCAACTGTTCTCCGGCTGCAATGCGGGCCTTCAGGTCGGTCACCTTGTCGACACAGAAATATTCGGCAAGCTTTATGTTGGAAAGGTACCCAAAGAGTACGTCATCTGTGATAAATCGTTCGGTAAGCTGAAGGAGCTCCTGTTCGGGGAGCATCAGGGAACGGGTATCAATTACTTCGCGGCCAACCTGCCCGAAGGCTTGCATGAAATCCTGTTCGTAGGTCCCTACGTAGAGGTCGATGGCCCACACAGGGCAATCGCTCCACTGTTCTTTAAGAGTGGCTATTATCTTGTCCCATCCCAGAAGGGCCATACCGTCCGTATGGGTGGAGGGGAATTTATCGTAATTACTTTTTCTCATTAGTCTATATTTTGAAATGTGGATGCAGTAACGAATAATTATACCTTACATATTTGCAAAGTTAATGAAATAAACGTACTTTTGCGCAAATAATAAGGGTAAAAATCAATCAAATGATGAAAAAAAGCATTTTCTGTGCCCTGGCACTTGCTGCAAGCGGTCTCTGTCAGGCGCAAACAAACATCACCCCTGATGTTTTGAAGACTTTGCAGGGAAGCTATGCTGCAACGCCCACCGATAAGGCGCTGCGCAATGCCATCAGTAACGTCAGCATTCAGAAGCTGGCGGTGAATATGGATAATACGCAGGCTAAGGATACTTACTTTAATGTGGAAGTGAAGAACACGGGTATCAGCGACCAGAAGGGTAGCGGCCGTTGCTGGCTCTTCACCGGGACCAATGTGCTGCGTAACCGCGCCATGAAGAATCTGGGCGTCAAGGATTTCTTCTTCAGTCAGGTATATCTGTTCTTCTACGACCAGTTGGAGAAGAGCAACCTGTTCCTGCAGGGTATTATAGACACTCGCCAGAAGGACTTGGATGACCAGATGGTACGTTGGCTCTTCCAGCATCCACTCTCTGACGGTGGCACCTATACAGGCGTTGCCGATCTGGTAGCTAAATACGGATTGGTGCCTCAGGATGTGATGGCCGAGACATATGTCAGCAACAGCACCAGCGAGTTCTGCGGACACCTGAAGCGTAAGCTCCGTGAGTTTGGTATTCAGTTGCGCGAGAAGGCTGAGGGCGGTGCCAACGAGAAGGCATTACAGGCCCTGAAGGTGGAGCAACTTAAGACTGTCTACCGTATGTTGGTAATGGCTTATGGCGAGCCTCCCAAGTCCTTCACCTGGGCACCCAAGAAGGATGGCAAGATGATCTCAGAAGCCAAGACCTATACCCCTCAGCAGTTCTACAAGGAGGTGTGCAGCGGCAGCGAGGACTTGAATGCCGACTATGTGATGCTGATGAACGACCCCAGTCGTCCTTACAACAAAGTATATGAGATAGACTATGACCGTCACCTCTACGACGGCCATAACTGGCTCTATCTGAATCTGGAAATCGAGGATCTGAAGGCTCCCGTCATTGCCAGCCTGAAGGATAGTTGCCAGATGTACTTCAGTTGCGATGTAGGCAAGTTCCTAGACCGCTCTGTGGGCTATCTTGATGTAAAGAACTATTCCTATGGCGACCTGCTGGGTACTACCTTCGGCATGAACAAGAAGCAGCGCATTCAGACCTTCGATAGTGGCAGTACGCATGCTATGACATTGATGGCTGTTGACTTGGACGAGAACGGCAAGGCCCGTAAGTGGAAGGTAGAGAACAGTTGGGGTGACGACTCTGGCATGAGTGGTTATCTGGTAATGACGGACGAGTGGTTCAACGAATATATGTTCCGTGTGGTAGTGAACCGCAAGTATTGCAGTCAGCAGCTCCTCGACCTCCTGAAGCAGAAACCCACCCGTCTGCCTGCTTGGGACCCTATGTTTCAAAATGAAGAATAAGACCCCTCTCTAACTCCCCCGGGGGGAGAGAATAATTACGAATTATGAATTGACTTTTGATGGAAACAACAAGACAAAATAAAATATCAAGACTCATTCAGAAAGAATTGAGCGATATCTTCCAGCGTCAGACCAGTGCTATGCGAGGCGTATTGGTAAGTGTGAGTGCTTGCCGCATCAGTCCCGATCTGAGTATCTGTCGTGCCTACCTGAGTGTATTTCCCAGCGAACGTGCTGAAGAGATTGTGCAGAACATCAATAACAATCAGAAGCAAGTTCGTTTTGAACTGGGTACCCGTGTTGGTAAGCAACTGCGTATCATTCCCGAGTTGAAGTTCTTTATCGACGACTCGCTGGATTATGTTGAACATATCGATGACCTTTTGAAGAAGTGAATTTCCCTTTCTTCATAGCAAGAAGATATATATTCAGCAAGAAGAGCCACAATGCCATAAATATCATCAGTGGCATCTCCGTGGTAGGTGTGGCCATTGCCACTATGGCATTGGTGTGTACCCTCAGTGTTTTCAACGGTTTTCACGATCTGGTGGCCAGCCTCTTTACGGCTTTCGACCCCCAGCTGCGTATTACCCTTGCCGAAGGAAATACCATCGAGGCTAATGATTCGCGTCTGAAGAAATTGCAGCAGTTACCCTGTGTGGCTGTCTATACCCCCGTAATGGAGGGGCAGGCTATGGTGGTAACGGGCGGACAGCAGCATGTTGTGACCATAATGGGTGTGGCAGATAACTTCAGCAAGCAGACACATATCCAGAAGATTCTTTACGGTGAAGGCTCCTTTGTCCTTCATGCTGATGTACTGGAATATGGCGTACTGGGATTACAGTTAGCCGCAAAGATGGGATTGAGTATAGATTTCACGGAACCCTTGCAGGTTTATGCTCCTAAACGGGGCGAGCGGGTCAATATGGCCAATCCCCTGAGTTCCTTCAATCATCAGGAACTGCAAAGCCCGGGTGTTGTCTTCATGGTTCAACAGGGGAAATATGACTCCAACTACATTATCACCAGTTTGAGATTTGCCCAGAACCTGTTCGATCAGCAGGGGCGTATCTCTTCTGCAGAAGTGAAGTTGAAGAAAGGTGTCTCTCTTGCGAAGGCTAAGGAAGAAATCAGCGTTCTGTTAGGTGATAAATTCACTGTTCAGGATCGCTACGAACAACAGGACGACGTGTTCCGCATCATGCGAATAGAGAAGCTGATATCTTATCTCTTCCTTACTTTTATCCTGTTGGTAGCTTGCTTCAACATCATTGGCTCCCTTTCTATGCTGATGATAGAGAAGAAGCAGGACGTACAGACGCTTCGCAGTATGGGGGCATCCGACCGTCAGATTTGTCATATCTTTATGTTCGAGGGCAGAATGATTAGTCTGGCCGGCGCTGTGATAGGACTCTTACTGGGTCTTTTGCTCTGTTGGTTACAGCAGGAATATGGTCTCATCTCTATGGGGCAGAGCGAGGGAAACTTCATCGTAGAAGCCTATCCTGTCAGCGTTCATCCATGGGATCTGGTAGTTATATTCGTTACAGTCCTGCTGGTTGGTTGGGCCGCCGTCTGGTATCCTGTCCGCTACTTGTCAAAGAACTTACTATAAAGCCCCCTCCATCTCCCCCTTGGGGGAGTGATTTATTCTCAATAACCTTTAAACTGTCAACTGTCAACTCTCAAATGTCAACTATGTTTTCTCCTTACGCTCGTCCTCTCTACGTAATGGCTAAGGCTGCCGGTCCACTATGCAACCTCAGGTGCCAATATTGCTATTATCTGGAGAAGCAGCATCTAGCCCCCTCCCTCAATCCCTCCCCCGAGGAGGAGGGAAGTGTTACGGATAAAAGCCTCCCTCCTCGGGAAGGCATGAGAGGGGCTATGAGCGACAGCCTTTTGGAGTCCTACGTTCGCGACTACATACAGTTGCAACAAACGCCTGAGGTGCTTTTTACATGGCATGGTGGTGAGCCTCTTCTTCGTCCGCTTAGTTTCTATAAGCAGGCTGTTCGCTATCAGCAATATTATGGCAGAGGACGGAATATCAGTAACAGTATACAGACCAACGGAACGCTGTTGACTCCCGAATGGTGCCGGTTCCTGCATGATGAAGGTTGGCTGGTGGGCATCAGCATAGACGGCACGCAGGAGATGCACGATGCGTATCGAAAAGATTCCCGAGGTGAAGGAACCTGGCAGCGTGTGATGGATGCCATCCATATGCTGCAGGATTATGGGGTAGAATGGAATGCGATGGCTACGGTCAATCATGCCAATGTCTCTAAGCCGCTGGAGTTCTACCGTTTCTTCCGTGATGAGTTGCATTGTCAATTCTTGCAGCTTAGTCCTGTGGTGGAAAGAATACACCAGCATTCCGATGGCCGACATCTGGCCCAACTCTTTGACGAAGATTGCCCCCTTGCCCCTTTTAGCGTAAAACCTGACGAATGGGGAAAGTTCCTCTGTGCCATCTTCGACGAATGGGTGAGGAACGATGTGGGCGAAACCTTTGTGCAGGTCTTTGATGCCACCCTTGCAGGATGGATGGGTGTAGCTCCTGGCATTTGTGTGTATGCCGAGGAGTGTGGTCATGCTGTGGTAATGGAGCATAATGGCGACGTGTACAGTTGTGATCACTTTGTGTTCCCACAGTATCGACTGGGGAATATCCTGACGCAGGGACTTCCGCAGTTGGTGTACGGCGAGAAACAGACTGCTTTCAGTCGACTCAAGAAGGAATCTCTCCCTCGCCAATGCCGCCTTTGCGAATGGCTGAAAGCCTGTCATGGCGAGTGTCCCCGTCTTCGCTTCATGCATACGGCCGATGGAGAGCCTGGCCTCAACTATCTTTGTGCTGGCTACATGATTTACTTCCAGCACGTTGCTCCCTATATGGACTTTATGCGTCAGGAACTCCTTGCCGGACGCCCGGCAAGCAATGTAATGAGGTATAGACTTTAGACCTTAGGCTTTAGACTTTAGATAATGTTCAATGTTCAATAAATTCAATATTCATATGAAAAGACTCAGTTTCTTATTCCTGTTTCTTGCCATCATGCCTTGCTCGGCAAAGAAAATGACCAAGTATCTTTTCACCTATTTTACAGGTAATGCTCCCCAGCAGGAGCAGATATGCTATGCCGTCAGCGACGATGGCTTTACTTATACACCACTGAATGGCGGGCAACCCATAGTGGGAAGTGATAGCATAGCCTTAGCTAATGGCGTGCGTGACCCACACATCCTTCGCAGCAAGGACGGATGGTTCCGTATGGTTGTAACCGATATGCGTTCATCGTTGGGATGGGCCAGCAACCGTGGTATGGTGCTTATGCGTTCTCGCGATATGATTCACTGGGAACATCACACCGTGCATTTCCCCGAACGTTTCCAGGGAACAAACTTTGCTCATGTAACCCGTGTATGGGCGCCACAGACCATTTACGATGAGGCTGCTGGTAAGTATATGGTTTACTTCTCATTGCTGACCGACGATGGTTCTATTCCCTACGACCGTGTCTATTGGTGTTATGCCAATGCTGATTTCAGCGGGTTGGAAGGCGAACCTCAGGTGTTGTTCGATTTTCATGCTCCTTCCATAGATACGGATATTGTACAGGACAAGGACGGCCTTTATCATCTCTTCTTTAAGACCGAGGCCGATGGCAGCCATAAGGGTATTCGTCAGTATACATTCCGCAATCTGCATCAACCAGAAGCGTGGACTCTGCATGATGGGTTCTGCGAGACAACAAAGGATGATGTGGAAGGTGCCGGAGTCTTCCCACTTATTGGAGGTGGTTGGTGTCTGATGTACGACTGCTATCGCAACGGTCATTATCAGTTTACCAAGAGCAACGATCTAAAGACCTTTACATTCGTGCAGAATACGGAGACAAAGGGTTACTTCACCCCTCGCCACGGAACCGTCATCCAGATTACGCAGAAGGAATACAAACGCTTGCTGAAAGCTTTCCCCATTTGAGCCTTATTCCAACATAAAGCTTTCCTGTCTTTCATTGCAGAAAGATACCAAACGGGGAAAAAGTGAGTAGAAACCTTGCTGACCACAAAGAAAAATAGTATTTTTGTGGCCGTAAAGCTTATTGCCATATGCAAAAAACCTAATTTCATTAACCCAAGCCTACAAATTCGTAAAATAAATAACATGATGAAAAGAATTCTTTCAGCCCTTTTGCTGGCCGCAGTCAGCACCTTTGTATGGGCACTTCCAAGAGCAGAGTATCCACGTCCACAGTTCGAGCGTCAGGATTGGATAAACCTGAATGGCGAATGGAGCTACGCCTTTGATTTCGTTGGCTCCGGAGTAGAAAAACGTATGTACGAAAGTAAGGGCTTCGACGGTAAGATTATCGTTCCCTTTGCACCTGAGAGCAAACTCTCTGGTGTTGGCTATACCGATTTCATTAACAACATCTGGTATCACCGTCAGATTCAGATGCCTGCCGAATGGGCCGGACGCAATGTCATGCTCAATTTCCAGGCTGTTTACTACAATTCAGAAGTTTATGTGGATGGTCGTTTGGCAGGTCGTCACTTTGGTGGTAGCACAGGCTTTGCCATCGACGTTACCAACTTCCTGAAGGACGGAAAGTCGCACGACCTTGTGGTGCACGCCTATTCCGATACCCGTACCCTCAAGCAGCCAGCCGGCAAGCAGAATGTTCGCCACAGCCAGTTCGAATGTATGTACACCCGTACCACAGGCATCTGGCAGACCGTTTGGATGGAGCCCGTAGCGCCCAAGGGACTGAAGAATGCACAGGTTATTACGGATATCGACCAGAAGCAGGTTATCGTTCATCCTCACTTCTATGCACAGGATGGCGGCACCGTTACCGTAACCCTGAAGGATGGCGCCAAGGTGGTGGCCAGCAAGACAGCTGTTGCCAGCGATGCCTCTACGCTCATTCTTCCCGTTAAGGCACCTAAGTTGTGGAGCCCCGAGAGTCCTTTCCTCTACGACCTCACCTACGAGGTTCGCGATGCGCAGGGTAATATTATAGATAAGGTAGCCTCTTATATCGGAATGCGCAAGTTCCATTGTGTAGGCAACAAGACATATCTCAACAACGAGCCTTTCTATCAGCGTTTGGTACTCGATCAGGGCTTCTATCCCGATGGTATCTGGACGGCTCCTTCTGATGAGGCCCTCAAGCATGATATTGAACTCTCTATGCAGGCAGGCTTCAACGGAGCCCGTTTGCACCAGAAGGTTTTCGAGGAGCGTTTCCATTATTGGGCAGATAAGTTGGGATATATTACTTGGGGCGAAGCCCCCTCTTGGGGTATGGATGCCAACGACCCCGAAGTGGCTCGTAATTTTGTAACCGAATGGAGCGAGGAGATTGTTCGCGACCGCAACCATCCCAGTATCGTTATTTGGACGCCTATGAACGAGGAATGGTGGCCCGACCGCGTTCAGTTCCCCCGCTTCGTTTCTGACTTGTACGACCTTACCAAGCAACTCGACCCCACACGTCCGTTCCACGATGTAAGCGGCGGTGCACACGTCAAGACCGACATCTGGTCCACTCACAACTACGAGCAAGACCCCAAGCGTCTGCAAGAAATCATTTACAGCAACGGCAAGTGGTTCCAGGCACCTCACGACCCGATAGATGTCTATCGCACAAATGTCGGCTTCAACCGTCCTACTGATGTCAACCGCTATGACTATCCCCTCTACACCGAACCTACCATGCCTTATATTCTGGACGAGTTTGGCGGCATCAAGTGGGTAAAGGGTCAGGACAAGGCCACAGGTAACAGCAATGCTTCATGGGGTTATGGCGAACCGCCTCATTCCTTGGAGGAGTTCTATGCCCGCTTGGAGGGACAGGTTGATGCCCTCATGAATATCTCCGACCAAGTTTGGGGTTACTGCTTCACCCAGCTCACCGACGTAGAGCAGGAGCAGAACGGCGTTTATTTCTACGACCGCACCTCTAAGTTCGATATGAACCGCATAAAAGCTATCTTTTCGAAGACTCCGAAAAGATAAGCTTTTCTTAAAGTTGAAAGTTTAGTGTTTAGAGTTTAGAGTCAGTTTTTAAGTTTAGAGTTTAAAGTTTATAATGATATTAACCAAATCATTTTCCCTCCCCTCGGGGAGGGTCAGGGTAGGGGTTGTTTTTCTTGCTTTGGTTGCTCTCACCGCCAGTGCAGGTGACCTGACCCGCTATTGTAACCCTTTCCTTGGTACTGCCACATTGTGGACGCCCGAGGACTTGGGCTATACCCGTACCGAAGTGAAACGTGCCTGGGGAGCAGAGACCTTCCCTGGTGCATCTATGCCTAATGCTATGGTGCAGTGTACACCCGTTACTATGTATCATAGTGGTAGCGGCTATCAGTACGAGGATCATCAGATTTATGGCTTTGCCCATTCCTGCAAAGGGCATTGGGATCAGTTGCATATTCCCATGCTGCCCGTTACGGGTCGGTTCTATCCCTATAACTACTGCTCGTGGTTCAGTCATGAGCAGGAAGAGGCACACCCTGGCTATTATAGCGTTTTCCTGCAGCGATACAATGTAAAGGCGGAACTGACCACAACCTTGCGTTGCGCCTACCACCGTTACACTTTCCGCCCACAGGACGAGAAGCGTCTTTTGGTGGATATCACAAAGAACAACGGTCGTCCCCGTCGTTGGCATATCGAGAAGGCTACAGCTGCTAATGCCTTTCAGGGTTTTCAGGACGGTCACGGACGCATGTATTTCTATGCTACTGCCAACCTGCCTGTCAAGGATGTACAGTTGTTGACTGAGAAGAAACAGACCATTGCCGTTGTCGATTTCCAGAACAACAAAGGTGCAGAGCCACTGGAGCTGAAGATAGGTTTCAGCTTTGTCAGCATCGAGAATGCCAAGGAGAACCTGGAGGCAGAATTGCCTGCAAACCTTGGTTTTGCTGATGTCCGTCAGGCAGCTGACGAAACCTGGGAGAAGATATTCTCGCACATTCAGGTGGAGGGTGGTACAGAACGTCAGAAGGGTCTTTTCTATAGTACCCTCTATCGTGCCTTCCTGTGGCCAGTGCTCCGCAGCGATGTCAATGGTGAGTACTTGGATGCCCGCAATCAGGTGGTCAAGGGCGACTTCCGCTACTATACCGACCCGTCCTTCTGGGATACCTATCGCAACAAACTGCAGCTTCTGGCTATGATAACGCCTGATGTGGCTTGCGATATTCTGAAGTCCTGCATCGACCGCGGTGAGAAGCATGGCGGTTATATGCCTACCTTCTTCCATGGCGACCATGCCAGCACGATGGTTAGCGGTATGTGGGGCAGAGGTATTCAGGACTTCCCCTTGGATAGGGCTTATAAGTTGATGCTGAAGAACGCTACCGTTCCAGGCAGAGGTGGACGTCCTTTCTTGGAGGAATACATCCAACGTGGGTGGATAGCCGAGAAAGATACTGTCAACGTTCCTACTGAGGATGAATACAAGGCAGCTGTTACCAAGACACAGGAATATGCCTATGACGACTATGCTGTGGCTCAGGTGGCAAAGGTCCTGGGCGACAAGCAGAACTACAAACTGCTCATGCAACGCTCTGGCAACTACAAGAACCTCTTCGACCCCAGCACTGGTTTCTGGCGAGGCAAGATTGAGAGTGGCGAGTGGATAAAGGACTTCGACCCCTACTATCCCTATTATGCCTATATGTATCGCGAGGCCAACGGATGGCAGAGTCTCTTCTTTGCCCCTCATGACCCAGAGGGTATGGTAGCGCTCTATCCCAGCCATCAGGCCGTAGAGCAGAAGCTCGACAGCCTCTTCACAGAACCTTGGCGAGGCTACGAGGCTTGGAACATGACGGGCTTCATGGGTAACTACTGTCATGGCAACCAGCCCGACCATAGCGTGCCCTATACCTATTATTTTATAGACAAGCAGGAGAAGACGCAGCATATCCTTAATGAGCTGATGGACAAGTACTACGATATGGGCGAGGACCACTTGGCTTATGCAGGAATGGACGATGCAGGCGAGACTTCTTCGTGGTACGTCCTAAATGCCATAGGTCTTTACACCTATTCTCCTGCCGACCCAGAGTACATCGTTACCGTTCCTCTCTTCCCCAAGGTCCGTTTCACGATGGGCGATGGCAGAAGTGTCACCATCCAGCGTCAGGGCAATGGCGAGAAGATTACCCGCATTCTTTGTGGCACCAAACCCCTCAAAGGTTGGTTTATCAACCATAATGATATGCTAAAAGCAGGTAATCTGACCATCATAACAGAGTAGAGAACCCTCTTCTCGTATCCTAAAGAGATGTGTTTGACGCTATTGTCGGGCACATCTCTTGCTTTCTTACATATGCTACACAAAGAAAAATCATTACATATTATAGAAGGCAGACAACCGGTCAGAATTTCCCCCAACGAGGCAAAATTTACTGCCACACTAGGGAATTTTTGCGCCCTAGTATAGTAGCAAGTTTTTCTATTAATAGCAGCAAAACGGCGTATTTTACTGCAAGAGGAAGGGTGTAGGAAAAATCAGGACACAACGCCACTAACAATGTGAAATTGTGACTGTGACATTGTGACATTTAGTATGTACCACATATTCAGTTTACAGTTTACAGTTTACAGTTTACGAGTTGGCAGATAAGGGATAAAGGACAGGAATAATAAAGTAATTATTTAATATATACTATATAATTTATCTATCCCATCCCCCTTTGACTTTGCCTTTGCACATACGGGAGTACCTTAATGTCACAAAGTCACAGTCACAAAGTCACGTTTGTGGCGCCTGTACCACTCCGGAGGAGGGTGTGGCTGGCTCAACATACTTCAAGGCAAGATATTTTTGTTTTTTTAAGAACAGCCTTGCCGTATTTCTAAGGAATATTATTTATCTTTGCATCCAACGAACTTAAAAACTACACACACTAACAACAAAAACAAAATGAAGAAGACTCTTCTTATCGCATTGCTGGCAATCGCCAGTACTATTGTGAATGCTGCCACTCCCGACAGCCTGAAGAAAGACCTGGAAGATTATGACTATCTGGTCAGTTTCGTGGAAAAGAACTATGCCCCCTTCGATGCCATCATGCAGAAAGGCTACAAGCGAGAATACAAATCCATGAAGAAGCAAGTCAGAGGGCAATTGCGCAAAGGAGAATCTGATCTGGAAAAAGCGACCACCGATTATGCCATGTGGTTCTATCGTCAGTTCGACAGGCACATAGGAGTTATGACAGAAGCATTTGGAATGGCACAGGGCAACAATATCAATGAAGCATTTCTGAAGATGGACAGCACTTTGGCAACTTTGGGGCCTGACGATGTCGAATATGCCCCTAAGCCCATCTCCTGCAAAGTAGATTCCCTAACCTGGCTCATCCGCGTTCCTTCGTGCCATCCTGATTTTCGCGAAAGGACAATAAACGCTTTGCAGCAGTTTGATGAATCGAACTGCGTGAACCTGATTATTGATGTCCGTGGTAATGACGGAGGCACTGATGTCACTTGGTACAAGTATTATGATATGCTGTACGACCATCCCGGCAAGCCTTCTGTCAGTTGGTTCCGCAATACCCCTGAAAGCTTAAAGCGTTGGCAATACATAGTAGAGAGTGGGCAATCCGATGACGAGTACAATAGAAACTTCATCAAAGAGTGCGAATCTTCAAAGAAGAAATTCGTGAAATGGGGGGAAACGTCAAGTGATACAGGACGTAAGCCAACAACACGCATCAGACGGGCTGCCGTATTAATCGACTGTATGACGGCGAGTGCTGGGGAAAGTATTGTTGATTTTGTCAAAAATCATAGCAATCGCGCCAAGGTATATGGAAAATGTAACACCCATGGGAGCAATTTAACCGGCAATTTCTGGGATAAGGTAGTATTACCCAACAGCAAGATTGGGGTATGGTATGCCACCACCGTAGATTCTGGTTTTTACGAGAAAGACTTCTCTGAAGGTGTTGGTATTGTCCCCGACGTTATCATCCCATTATCAATGCCTAGAAAGCTCACAGACAACATTGACGAATGGGTACTGTGGGTGGCGGAGGATTTGAAGAAGAAATAGAGCAATGAAAACATTGAAACTTTAAGGGGGAAAATGTTTTAATACGTGTGCAAAAATTATTTTCAAGCCTTGAAAATATATTTTCAGGGTATGATTATTTATTTCCAAGGCTTGGTTAAATATTTTCAAAGCATGAAAATAGTTTTTTCCTTAGGGTTTCATATTTATTTATCCCGTATTGGGATGTTTTATCCTTATATTAAATAAAATTAGCAATCAGGGAGACGGGATATTATTCTTTGTTATATCTTTGTGGTCAAAAATTAAAAATAATATGGTTGTTACCTCAAAATTTGACTCTAAGGGAATCATAAGCGGGTTGATGCTATTCTTAGTTGCGGCACTTGCGATGGTAGGCGGTCCGATGCTGAGAACCAACAAGTTAGAGCTTGTTACAAAGCTCATCGTGGTAAGTATTGCAGAAGTCGTTGCCCTATTGATCTGGGCTATTCGACTGAAGGTAATAACGGTAGTTGATCAGGGGTTTGAAGTGAGGCGTGTTTGCTTTCCTTTCCTGAAAAGATTTTATCGTTTTGCAGAGTTCGATTTTTATGTTGTTGAGCAAAAGAGAGAAACAGAGCACTTCCATTTGTTGAAACAAGGGGAGCGTACAGTCTCTTTCTCTTCAAAGGAATACGAGAATTATGAAGAGTTGAAAAGCCTTCTGTCTGTGGTAGGTACGAAGGAATGGGGTGCAGACGACAATCGTGCTGTTGATTCTGTGCTCACGAAGAAATTTCTTGCGGGTGTCTCTTTTTGTCTTATTTTGATGCTATTTCTTGTTTCTGCGCCTATTTTTGAATATATTTTTGATGGGCAGGTAACTTTGAAAACCTGTTGCTTCGCATATGTGCCTGGGCTGTTTTTTCTCTTACTTCTCATATATACCCTATATGCCGGCAGACGTCTTACCATTTGGCGAGGAAACATAGAGGTGCGTAGTTTGCTTTGCCCTTGGAAAGTGAGATGCTATGCGCTTAGGGACTTCGATTATGCTTTGGAAGTCTTTACGCCTGGTCAATATGGTTCTGATGAGGTGTCATTGTGGCTTATTCGCGATAACAAGTTGGTCTTAAGCATCTCACATGATGACTATGCCAACTATGATGTGTTGGTGCATGCTATTGGCATAAAGCCTGCCAAAACCGTTACAATGCAATGGAACCAGAAACTGAGATATCACTTTGGAAAGACAATTCAGATATAGCTTCTTGCTTCTGCTTCTCTGCAGTCTTGCTATATCTGCTATGGCACAGAATCAGTATTCCTGGGACGACTTTGTGCAGGAATATGCTGCTGACGACGAAGCTCTGTTGGACGAGGAGGAACGTCTGGTGTACCTGGAGGAACTGAAGCTTCTGCACGAACATCCGCTGAACATCAACAGCGCCAGCATAGAGGATTTTCAGCAGATACCCTTCCTAAATGAACAGCAGATAGAATCCATTCATGCCTATATCTATCTGCATGGAGAGATGCAGACATTGGGTGAACTGCTTTTGCTGCCTCTCATTGACGAACAGACCTATCGGTGGCTGCACCTGTTTGTCTATGCCGGAGAGGTGGAGAAGAAAGAGAAGGGGAGTCTTTTCGGCCATTTGAAGAATGATTTCTCCTCGCGAATAGACATTCCCTTTTATAAAAGAAAAGGCTATAGCTCCACCAACGGCTATGCTGGCAATCCGCTCTATCAGCGCATCAGATACGAGGTGGGCAACAGCAAACATTTCCGCGTAGGCTTTCATACAGAGAAAGATGCGGGCGAGCGTTACTTTGATTCCTATAGCGGCTTTGCCCTATTGAAGGATGTAGGCATCCTAAAGACTGCCGTAGTGGGTGATTATCGTATAGGATTGGGCGAGGGAGTAGCCCTGGGCGGAAGCAATTGGTTTAGCAAATCAGCTCCTGCTAGTAAGATGCAGTCAGGCATCAAACCATTGACCAGTACAGATGAAATCAACTTCCTGCGAGGAGCTGCTGCTACCCTGAGGTTGGGGAAGAAATGGGAACTGACCGCTTTCGCCTCCTACAGACAGAAGGATGCTACCTTGAATGCCAATGGTCAGATTCAGACCTTGCAGACATCGGGCTACCACAGGACAGCATCGGAACTGAAGAACAAGAACAGCGCTATGGCTACTACGGCTGGTGGTGGGTTAGCTTGGCAGGACAAAGGGTTCCACCTGGGGGCTACGGGTTATTATATGCATTTTAATAAGCTGATGAATCCAGGCACCGCCGCTTATCGTCGCTACTACCCCAAGGGACAGAACTTCGGAGTAGGGAGCCTTTACTACGGCTACAGCAAATACCGTCTCTCTTTGGCTGGCGAAACGGCCTACAGCACAGAGAAGGGTGGCATAGGAACCCTGAACCGACTGCAATGGATTATCAGCAAACGCTATACGCTGTCTGCTGTCCAGCGTTTCTATGGCTATAAGTATTACTCCTTCCTGAGCGGAGCCTTTGCTGAAAACTCCTCTGCCCAGAACGAGAGCGGTGTGCTGCTGCACCTGAAAGCCCAGCCTTGGGATCGATGGCAGGTTGTCTGCTATGCCGACTTCTTCCATAACCCATGGCCACGTTACCGTATGACTCGCGCCAGCACAGGTCAGGAGTTTATGTTACAAGTCACACATAAGTTGAACACCCACAATACGCTGGAGGTGCGATACCAGTTGAAACGTAAGGAACAGGCAGACATAATGGAACCTCACCATCGTGCCAAGATGCAATGGACCTGCACACCTTCCTCTATCTGGAAGCTACAGACAACAGGTTGGCTGCATACAGTACTGGGTAGCACAGGATGGAGCCTGCAACAGACAGCCAGCTGCAACATTTCCAAGCCCAATATTCGCTTGGCTTTGATGGCGGCTTACTTTAATACGGATGATTATAACAGTCGCATCTACCTGTATGAGCCTTCGCTCTACAGCAGCGTCTCCTCTGGTCAATACTTCGGCAAGGGTATTCATGGCGTCCTTGCTGCCAGATGGACAAGTCCTAATAAACATTGGATGCTGGAGGGGAAATATTCGCTTCACAAGCACTTCGACCGCACAGAGATTGGCTCATCCCTTCAAACCATCTACAGCTCGTGGAAAAACGATGTTTCCCTTCAAATCAGGATGCAGATTTGAAAATTTTTGATTTCGAGTGTAATATTTGCATGACGTTCTGCGTATATAGGGATAGAGATACGAAACAATAGTAACAAAATTAAAACAGAAAGTTATGGATTGGATTATGATTCCGCTGAACTGCCTTATCGTGTTCGGCGCTATTTACAAAGTAGTGGAACTGTTTGTCCGCAAGCGTGAACGTCTGATGCTGATTAGCAAACTGACTGAAATCTCGAACGTGGACTTCAAGGGTATCAAGCTTTACAGCAGCGGCAACAAGTTTACAGCCCTGCGTGTAGGATGTTTGATGCTGGGTGTCGGAATAGGTTTCCTCGTAGGATTCCTCCTCAATTTCGTGATAACCGAGGGAGATTTTGAAAGATTTTTTGAATGGCAATACTTGGATAAAGTGGGTGGTATTATCTATGTGGCCAGCATCTGTGTCTTTGGTGGTATAGGCCTGCTGATATCTTATTTTGCTGAGCGTAAGGTCGAAACTTCCGAGAATCAGAAGAAAGACAATCTGCAAGCATAATTAATGCAACAGACAGACGAAAAGCAACTGATAGCCCGTATCCTCGACGGTCACGCCGAGGAATACGGCTATTTCCTGACGCGTTACGGGAATGATGTTTTCTACCTCGTAGCGCGACTGGTTCCCTTGCAGCAAGATGCAGAGGAATTGGTGCAGGATGCTTTCGTCCGTGCTTACGACAAATTGGATACCTATACCGGCGAGGCATCCTTCCGAACTTGGCTATGCCGTATCGCCTATAACCTTACCATCAGCTGGCTGCGCAAGCAGAAGATGAAATATGTCGCCATCGACGAACGTCTGGATGTCAGCGATGCAGATGTCGATCAGTTGCTCGACGATGATTCGCGCATACAGCAGCTCAGGGATGCCTGCACCCAGCTGAAGCCTGATGAGCAGACACTCATCAATCTTTTCTATTACGACGGTCTTCCCATGCGTGACATAGCCTACATTCTGGGCATGGAACAAGGGAACGTTGCCACTCGGCTTTACCGCATACGCAAGAAATTATATTTAATCATAAAAAAGAAAGGAACAATATGAAAGACAGAGCGCTACAAGAGGCTTTGCGTCAGCAATCAGAACAGCGCCCCATGCGTCTGCCCTCGAATTTTGCTTACAACACCATGCGCAGGATAGAGAAAGAACAGCAGGCGCGTGAATGGCAAAAGAGGGTGGTAGTCACCATTACCATCGTGGTTAGCTTCCTGTTGGGTGTGGGTGTCATGGTTTTCTTCTATGGCGAAGCCTTGCTAAGGGGAGTCAGATCTATGATTCAGCAGCAAGAGGGTATCAGCCTTCTGCCTGGCATGACGTTCTGTCTTTTGTTCTTTGCAACACTCAATTATTTTCTGCATCGACATTATGTCAGGGAATAAGAGGCCATAGCTAATCATTTTCCCTTTCCCTAGTTAGAGAAAACTTCCGCTCTAGTTAGGGAATTTTTTTTATATAAAAAAGCACGGGCATCTTTTCGTCACGAAAAAATGCCCGCTAGACTAATCTTTAATCTCTCAAATTCTTTTTACCTAAAACTAACTAAACGAAATATCTTTGCTGTATGCTTTTTCTATTTTCAAACAAGTAGTGCGCCATCACGGTGCTTACTTTTTTTTGCATTGCAAAGTTAATAGATTTCTTTTTGTCGCAAATCATAGAAAATGACAGATTGTAAATTTTCCCGATTTTCTTGATTTATGTCAAGAGTCTGTGGCCGTTGGAGGGAGATTGGTTTGAAGATACTTGCATTTGAGAATAAAAAATCCTTCATTCATCACTCTTCATTCTTCACTTTTTTGTAACTTTGCAACCGAAATAAGAGTTTATACCTATTTATAAAAATGGCAAAAGAATATAATTTTAGAGAGATAGAGCAGAAATGGCACCAGCTTTGGGTGGCCAACAAGACGTACAAAGTGGTGGAGGATGAGAGCCGTAAGAAGTTCTACGTGCTGAACATGTTCCCTTATCCCAGCGGTGCAGGACTGCACGTTGGTCACCCTTTAGGCTACATTGCCAGTGATATATATGCCCGTTACAAGAGGCTGCAGGGTTTTAACGTACTGAACCCCATGGGTTACGATGCATACGGACTTCCTGCCGAGCAGTATGCCATCAAGACGGGCCAGCATCCCGAAAAGACTACATTCCAGAATATCGACCGCTATCGCGAGCAGTTGGACAAGATAGGTTTCAGCTTCGACTGGGACCGCGAGGTACGTACCTGTACCCCCAATTACTATAAGTGGACTCAGTGGGCCTTCCAGAAGATGTTCAAGAGCTTCTATGGTAACCCCCTCCCGACCTCCCCGAGGGGAGAGGACGTTCCTAAGGCACGTCCTATTGAGGAGTTGATTGCTTACTTCGAGAAGAACGGAACAGAAGGTCTCGATGCCTATGGTGTTGCTCAGAGCGAAGAACTCTCTTTCACTGCCGAGGAGTGGAACAGCTGGGATGAGAAGAAACAGAGTGATGTGCTGATGAACTATCGTCTGGCCTTTATGGGTGAGACTATGGTTAATTGGTGCCCTGCACTGGGTACCGTGTTGGCCAACGATGAGGTGGTGAACGGTGTGAGCGAGCGTGGCGGTTATCCTGTTGAGCAGAAGAAGATGCGTCAGTGGTGCCTGCGTGTCAGTGCATACAGCCAGCGCCTGTTGGATGGCTTGGAGACTATCCAGTGGAGCGAGAGTATCAAGGAGACGCAGAAGAACTGGATTGGCCGCTCAGAAGGTACAGAGGTAGAGATCCCTTATGTTCTCTCCCTCTCGGATGAGTCGGAGAGGGGCCGGTTTACCATCTTCACCACCCGTGCCGATACCATGTTTGGTGTAACCTTCTTTGTGCTGGCTCCCGAGAGCGAGTTGGTAGACAAGGTTACCACACCCGAGCAGCGCGCTGCCGTTGATGAATACATCAAATATGTAAAGAGCCGTACAGAGCGTGAGCGTATGATCGACCACACCGTAACGGGTGTATTCTCAGGTGCTTATGGTATCAATCCCATCACAGGCGACAAGTGTCCTATCTATATTGCAGAATATGTATTGGCCGGTTACGGCACAGGTGCCATTATGGCTGTTCCTGCCCACGATAGCCGCGACTATGCTTTTGCCAAGCACTTCAGCCTGCCTATCATCCCCTTGGTAGAAGGTGCCGATGTAAGCGAGGAGAGCTACGATGCCAAGGAGGGTATTGTGATGAACTCGCCTGTCAGCCCAGACAAGAGTGTGAAATATGATGGCGAGAGCCTGAACCTGAACGGTAAGACCATCAAGGAGGCTATTGCAGAGACCAAGCGCTTTGTGAAGGCTCACAAGTTGGGTCGTGTAAAGGTGAACTACCGTCTGCGTGACGCTATCTTCAGCCGTCAGCGCTACTGGGGTGAACCCTTCCCCGTATACTACAAGAACGGCATCCCTCAGATGATACCCGAGGAGTGTCTGCCCATTGAGTTGCCACAGGTAGATAAGTTCCTGCCCACAGAGACAGGAGAGCCTCCATTGGGCAATGCAAAGATATGGGCTTGGGACGAGCAGAAGAAGTGTGTGGTTGATTGTTCGGCAATCGACAATAAGACCGTCTTCCCCATCGAACTGTATACAATGCCTGGCTTTGCAGGTTCCAGCGCTTACTATCTGCGCTATATGGATCCCCAGAACGATGAGGCTTTGGTAAGTGCCAAGGCTGCCTCTTATTGGCAGAGCGTAGACCTGTATGTGGGTGGTAGCGAGCATGCTACGGGTCACCTTATCTACAGCCGTTTCTGGAATAAGTTCCTGTTTGACCTGGGTGTAAGCAAGAAGGATGAGCCTTTCCAGAAGCTTATCAACCAGGGTATGATCCAGGGTTGGTCCAGCTTTGTCTATCGTCTGAGAAACACCAACAAGTTTGTCAGCTTCGACCTCTTGGAAGAGAAGTACGATGATGTCAAGAAGAAGAGCTTCTACTACTATCAGGGTGCAGAAGCCGATCCCGTATATGCTGATATCAGCATGGTTAGCGGTAATGTGCTGGATGTAGAGAAGATCAGACAGTGGACACCTGAGTTCCGCGACGCTGAGTTTATCCTGAACCAGAACGGACAGTATATTGTCAGCCAGGCCATAGAGAAGATGTCTAAATCGAAGTACAATGTGGTGAACCCCGATGATATCTGCGAGAACTACGGTGCCGACACCTTGCGTCTGTACGAGATGTTCCTGGGACCCATCGAACAGTCAAAGCCCTGGGACGTAGCCGGCATCGACGGTTGCTTCCGTTTCCTGAAGAAGTTCTGGGCCCTGTATTGGGATAAGGATGGCAATCTGGCTGTAGATGATTCAGAGCCTACAGCTGACAATATGAAGACATTGCACAAGCTTATCAAGAAGGTTACCGCTGACATTGAGGAATTCTCATACAACACCAGCATCTCTGCCTTCATGGTGGCAATAAATGAGTTGTCAGGTCAGAAGTGCCGCAGCCGTCAGGTATTGTCTGTACTGCCTGTGCTGATCGCTCCTTTTGCTCCCCATATTGCAGAAGAGTTGTGGGAGGCATTGGGCAATCGTACAACGGTTTGTGATGCTCAGTGGCCTACATTCGACGAGAAATATCTGGTGGAGAGCAGTGTGAAGCTGGGCGTCCAGTTCAATGGTAAGGTTCGCTTTGCTATGGACTTCCCTGCTGATGCTACACCCGCTCAGATGGTCGAGATGGCTACCTCTGCTCCTGAGGCGCAGAAGCACCTCGAGGGTATGCAGATCGTAAAGACCATTGCTATTCCTGGCCGTATCGTTAATATCGTTGTAAAACCTGCTTGATGGTTAGCGGTAAAAGGTTAGCGGAATGTTCAATATTAAAAAGGAATGGGACAAAAGCTGAAGTTGAAACGCATTTGGGAGTTCATTGTTGACTTCCTGGCTATAAACACAGGAATGGCTGTTTATGCCCTTGGGTGGGCAGCGTTCCTGTTGCCCTACCATATCACCACGGGTGGTATGACGGGTATGTTTGCCATCCTGTACTATGTGACAAAGTTCCCTATTGCCGCTGCGGTACTCATCTCCAACGCTATCCTGCTTCTGATAGCTCTTAAACCGCTGGGATGGAAGTTCGTGGGCAAGTCGGCATACGCAGCCGTAGCCCTCTCTTTCTTCCTGGAAATGGGGCAGCAGATGATGACGGACGATGCCGGTAATCTGATTCAGATCCTGGGTGAAGGCCAGGACTCTATGGCCTGTGTGCTGGGAGCCATCCTGAACGGATTGGGCATTGGTATAGTCTTCCTCGCTGGCGGAAGCACAGGTGGATGGGATATCATAGCAGCGCTTGTGAATAAGTATAGGAACATATCCTTTGGGCGTGCCCTGCTGATTCTGGACTTCCTGGTTATTGCATCCTGCTGGCCCATCTTCCACGACTGGCGTATGGTGGTGTTCGGCTACGTAACGCTGGTGGTGTATACCTATGCGCTGGATATGCTTATCAACAGTGCGCGGCAGGATATCCAGTTCATTATCTTTACCAATAAGCCCAACGAGATCTGCCAGCGCATCATCACAGAAACCTGTCATAGCGTAACCTCTATGAACGGCGAGGGCTATTACAGCCACCAAGACATAAAAGTGCTTATTACCATTGTCCACAAAAATGAATCAGTAAAGATTCTGAGAATGATTCAAGAGACTGACCCTGCTGCCTTTGTCTCGCAGAGTAGAGCAGAGGGTGTTTATGGTAACGGATTTAAAGCAATTAAGGCATGACAGTAAAACTGAATAAAGCTGATATCTGGGAAATGTCCAAGAACTATATGCTCATGCTTCTGGGTATTGTCATTTACGTAATAAGCTACGTCTATTTTCTCCTTCCATACCAGCTTATCAGCGGTGGTATGAATGGTATCGCCACGCTTATCTACTACACCCTGGGTTTCCACCCCAGTGTGACGTATCTGGTAATGAATGTGTTCCTGATATTACTGGGAGCTAAGATAATGGGATGGAGGTATAGTGTGAAGACAGTCATAGCCATCCTGATTATCTCTTTCCTGATTAATGTTTTCCAGGAGGGAATCACCACCGTTGATGCACAGGGACACGAGCATTTGATGCACATCGTGGGCGACCAGAAGTTCATGGCTTGTGTGATTGGTGCCCTTATGGAAGGCCTGGGTCTGGCCCTTGTATTCCTTTCAGGCGGTAGCACTGGTGGTATAGACATCATTGCCAGCAGTATCAATAAGTACTGGAACATCTCACTGGGCCGACTGATGCTCTGTATAGACCTTGCCATCATTGGCAGCAGTTATTTCATATCTCATAATCTGGAGACCGTTGTAGTGGGTTATCTGACCATGCTTATCTCGATGTTCTTCCTGGATTATGTCATCAACGGCTTAAGACAGAGTGTGCAGTTTATCATTGTCAGTGCGAAACACGACGAGATAGCTACTGAGGTGAACCAGAAGATGGAACGAGGCGTAACCGTTCTGTACGGCGAAGGATTCTACAGCAAGGAGAAACGTCAGGTATTGCTTATCCTGGCTAAGAAATATGAGAGCCGAAGCCTCTTTGCCCTTATCAGGCAGATAGACCCCAACGCTTTTGTGTCGATGGGTAATGTGGAAGGCGTCTTCGGTGAAGGATTTGATAAGATAAAGAAGTGAAAGAGATTATAATGGCCACCAACAACGCCCATAAGTTGGAGGAGGTCCGACAGATTCTGGGCGACGACTTTCTGGTCAGGGGATTGGCCGAGATAGGCTGTCATGAGGATATTCCCGAGACTGCCGACACACTCGAAGGCAATGCCCTGCAGAAGGCCCTGTATGTCCATGACCATTACGGAGTGGACTGTTTTGCCGATGATACCGGCCTGGAGGTAACGGCGCTGGAAGGTGCCCCTGGTGTGTTTACGGCTCGTTTCGGTGCTATGAACGGCTATGGGGAAAGTCATGATGCAGATGCCAATATCCAGTGTCTGTTAGACAAGTTGGTGGAAGCAGAGGACCGCACAGCCCGGTTCCGTACCGTCGTTGCCTTGGTTCAGAACGGCGAGGAGCACCTCTTTGAGGGAATCGTGGAAGGTGAAATCCTGATGCAGAAGGTGGGCGAGGGAGGCTTTGGCTATGATCCCGTCTTTGCCCCTTTGGAAGGGAACGGACTGGCATTTGCCCAGATGTCGGCTGAGGACAAGAATGCTATCAGCCACAGGGGAAGAGCCATTGCCAGCCTGGTTGAGTTTTTGAAGAATAATTAATCATTAAGCATTGCTCGTATATGAAGAAGTCATCATTTCTGACAGTGTTGTTCTTTGTTGTTTGCACTTGCCTGCAAGCGGCTGTAATAGGTTCGTGGAAAGTTTATCCCAGTTATCACAATGCACAGAAGAGTGTAGCTGTGGGGAAAACCATCTATACGGTGGCTAATGGTGACCTTTTCTCATATAACACAGAGGATACCGAGGTCAGGACCTATGACAATCTGGGTGTCCTGAATGGCGTGGACATTGTGGATATAGGCTATAGTCAGGAGGCCAAGAAGATTATCCTGATTTATTCCGACAACAATATAGACCTGCTGGATGCTGACGACAATGTTCAGAATCTTCCTGCACTGAAGGACAAGTCTATCTTCGGAAAGGATATAACCGGCATGTGCATCTACGGTTCTATGGCATATCTGTCTACGGGATTCGGCTTTGTCGAGGTAGACATGAAGGAAGGTGTCTTCCGCAACACATACCGTCTGGGCTATGATGTCAAGAGTGTTGCTGTTAATGCAGACAACATATTCTTGGCTACATCTACGGGCTTGTTCAGATGTGCCAAGACGGCAAACATGCAGGATGCCTCTAACTGGAAGATGCATCATGGTTTCCAGGATTGGAGCCGGTTGCTGTTCCATGGAGAGCAGATGGTGGGCGTGCGCCTTGATACCCTCTACCAGATAGATCCTCAGCGAGCCTTTACCATAGAGAAGGTGTGCAAGGACAAAAGCACCGTAGACTTCCTGTGCGAGGCAAACGGACAGCTGTTCTGGGGTACGGCAGATACCATCCGCTATGCCTCTACGTTGCCCAGCTATACCGTTATCAAGGAGGACAATACCTGGAGTGATGTAACCTACCTGGGAGGTACCTATTGGGTAAGCGACCAGTATAAGGGCCTTCAGGGTTATAAGTTAGACGGCAAGCAGGTGCAGGTAGCAACCTCCTCCATTATCCCCAACAGCCCTGTGCGTAACCTTGCCTATAAGTTACAGTGGGTAAACAACCGTTTGCTCGTGGCTGGTGGTATAAACACCTATCTGGGTTATTACAACGAGCCGACGTCTATGTATCTCGAGGACAATCATTGGACCAACTTCCAGGAGATGACAGAGATTCCCGAAAAGTACAGCAGGTTGAATCTGGCCAATACCACCAATCTGGTTCAGGATCCGGAAGACCCCACACACCACTTTGCCACTTTGCACCGAAACGGACTGTGCGAATACAGAGACGGCAAGTTCGTAAAGCTATACAATTGCGATAACAGCCCTCTGAAAAGTGTTATGCCTGCGAGCAAGTACTACATGAACTATGTCTCATGTTCTGGTGTAACATACGACTGGGAGGGCAACCTGTGGATGCTTAATTCCGGTAACGACACTATTCTCAGGGTGATGAGGCCCAACGGAAAGTGGGAAGGACTATATTACGAGCCCATAGAGAAGGCTTCGCTCTGCGACAATATCCTTCTGCACAGCAGCGGACTGGTATTCGTTACCAGCCGTCGTTTGGATAGGAAGGGTATCCTTTGCGTGGATACCAAGGGTACGTTGGGCAATAACAAAGACGACAAGTGCATCATGTACCGCAGCATCACGAATCAGGATGGAACGGTTTATGACCCAGATGAATTCTATGGTATCTGCGAGGATTTGGAAGGAAGGATATGGTTCGGAACAACGCTGGGCCTTTTTGTGATAGACGACCTGGAAAATATCTTCAGCAAAGATTTCCATTTCACCCAGGTTAAGGTGAACCGCAACGATGGTAGCGGCTTGGCCGATTATCTGCTCAGTGGCTTGCCCGTTACGTGTATGACTGTAGACGGCGCCAACCGAAAGTGGATAGGCACACTGAATAATGGTGTTTTCCTGATTTCTGCCGACGGACAGGAGACCATTCACCACTTCACCGAAGCAGACTCTCCCCTGCTGAGCGATATTATCCAGGACATAGCCGTTAACCCCATAACGGGCGAGGTAGCCATCGGAACGGAAAAGGGACTGTGCAGCTTTATGAGTGATGCTATAGATGCAGCAGAGGATTTGGTTAAGGATGATATCCTGGTTTATCCTAATCCTGTTAAATCAGACTACACAGGACCTATTGCCATCAAGGGTCTGACAATGGATGCCGAGGTTAAGATTCTGAGCTCCAGCGGTCAGTTGGTATGGAGCGGCGTATCATCCGGCGGATTGGTTACCTGGAACGGTTGCAATATGAGGGGCAAGCGAGTAGCTTCCGGCATCTACCATGTGGTAGCAAACGACAATGCGGGCAACAAAGCTATTGTCACCCGCATCGTTATCATTAAGTAATGTGCTTAGAATCGGTAGCCGATGGTAATACTGAAGTTGAAGTTGTGAACCTTGGGCAGGGCAATACCTGTTTGGTCGAAGTATCTGTCGCGTAAGCTTGTACGATAGATGTCTGCCAAACCCCACTCAGCTCCGATCATTACATTATAATGCTGTTCATACTCGGCGCCAATGCGGAAGCCGATACCTGCATCCCAACGCTGGAAGGATAATGTCAGGTCATCGTAATTCTTGAAGGCATTAAACGAGAGCTCTTCTTCCGCTTCTCTTGCTTCTTGGCCATCGAGGCCGATACTAGCGCCGTGAGATCCGCCTACACCAACGGCAAAGTAGGGACCTAATTCTCCGTAGATTCCTAAATTCTCGAGAACATTATAACGGAAACCTACACGGATGGGAACCTCGATGTAGTGCAGTACATACTTCGAAGAGCCTACAGGTTCTTCTGCCAAGTTGAAAATATTATCAGAAGCCTTTCCTCCCTTCATGCTCCAGTCAATACCTGCGGTCAGGTAGGTTCCATGAGCCTTGGGGAGCATGTAGTCGGCACGGATACCCAGTGTGGCGCCGGCCTTTGCACTGTAATCAGTGTTCTGGAGTCTGGAAATATTCATTCCGAAGATTCCCATCCAGCTCAAACCTTCTTCTGGCTCATTCTCGAAAGCCATTGCATTGCCCGTGCTTAGTGCCAGGGCAATGAGTAAATAAAAGAATTTCTTCATGTTTGACATTGTTTATGTTGTTAAATACTATGTGTGTTCTTATTGGCATAGCGCCTCGCAGACTTCGTCCTGGAAGTCTCTTCCCAGCCTGGCAGGGCTGATGCCCTGGTTGATGATACAGAACGACAGGATGTGGCCGTTGCGGGCCGTAAGGTAACCGGCCAGCGAGGATATGCCGTCCAGTGTGCCGGTCTTGGCGTGTACATTGTCATAAGCCGGAGTGTCCAGCATGCGCTTGCTTATCGTGCCGTCAACGCCTGCTATGGGAAGGGCAGGGTATAGGTGACTGAAAATCTCAGGTTTGCTGAAGGCATAGTTCAGGAATCGGACCAGCAGCTCGGGCGATACATAGTTGTAAAGCGAGAGCCCGCTGCCGTCGGCAATCTGATAGCGGTCTGTATCCAGGCCCAGTTCCTCTATCAGGTTACAGATAAGCCTGGCGGCCTGTTTTCTTCCAGCCTTCTTTTCGCCGGAAAAGGCAGCCAGCTGATAGAACAGGCATTCTGCATAGATGTTCTGGCTGTTCTTTAGGATTGGCTGCAGCACCTCGTCTATGGTATGTGTGACACAGCAGACAGACCTGCTCTCTGCCGGAGCCTGCTGCTGGCGGATGGCCGTCCTGCTGCGTTTAATACCGGCCCTGCTGAGCGCTTTGCCCCAGTCGCTGTTGAAGTTGTCCTTGGCGTTAACCATCAGGGCAGAGAGCGGCCCGTATTTGTCATCCCAGCACCATCCCCATCCGTACGGCAGATCGTCCTTCATGCTGAGGTCTGTATACATATTTCCGTTAATGCTGCTGATGCCGGCTTGGCGCAGAGCCGTAGCCATGCTGTTCAGGTCTGCAGGAGCGAGCATCGGGTCCATGCCTCCTACAACGTACACATCGCCCTGCAGGGTTCCGTTGGCTACGCTGCCGGTTATCCTGACATCCGTACGGAAGTTGTAATCCCCTCCCAGATAATGCAGGCTGCTGATGCTGGTAATAAGCTTCTCTATGGAAGCGGGACGCATACGCTGGGTGGCATTGAAGGTGTAGAGGGGCAGGTTCTCTGTAAGGTCGAAGACATAAAGTCCCAACTGCGAGGTCTCGAAGAGAGACTGTTGGCAGAGCGTGTCTAATCTGGCCTGTATGGTATCCTTCCACGTGGCAGGTTGAACAACCGCCTGTGTGGTAACAACTGGGGTGTCAAACTCTACCCGTGCATTTTCCGTAACACGAATGGGAGTGTTGTAAGGAATCTGTGCGGCGCGACGGGATCCGCAACTGCACAGAAGAAACAGAAATGCTATAAAATAGATGTTCCTTTTCATCAAGACTTTAGACCTTAGACTTTAGACACTCTTTACTTTTCTATCGCAAAGTTAAAAGAAAAAAACCGGAAAACATACAACTAAACAACTTTTTGAGTATTTTTGCATCAGAAATGGCTTAAAATTAGGCAGTATTCATGATAAGGAAATTCGATTTTCTGATTATAGGCAGTGGCGTGGCAGGAATGAGCTATGCCCTGAAAGTAGCTGATGCAGGCAAGGGCAAGGTGGCCCTGATATGCAAGACATCCCTCGAGGAGGCAAACACCGCCAAGGCACAGGGCGGTATAGCATCGGTTACCAATCTGTTGGTGGATAACTTCGAGAAGCATATCCAGGACACCATGATTGCGGGAGACTATATCAGCGATCCCGCAGCTGTAGAGCAGGTGGTGAAGAACGGCCCCGAAGGCATCAGGGAACTGGTGCAGTGGGGCGTGCATTTCGATAAGAACGAGAAGGGCGATTTCGACCTTCATCGCGAGGGCGGACATTCCGAATTCCGTATTCTGCATCATGCCGACGATACGGGTGCCGAGATTCAGCGCGGCCTGATGGAGGCCGTACGTAAGAATCCCAACATAGAGATTCTGGAGAACCACTTCGCCGTAGAGATTATCACCCAGCACCATCTGGGCATACGCGTTACCCGTCGTACTCCCGACATCGAATGTTATGGTGCCTATGTGCTGAATCCTGATACGGGCAAGGTGGATACCTATCTGTCTAAGGTTACCCTCATAGCTACTGGCGGAACGGGTGCCATCTACGCAACGACCTCTAACCCCAACATTGCCACTGGCGACGGTATAGCTATGGTTTATCGCGCCAAGGGTAAGGTCAAGGATATGGAGTTCGTGCAGTTCCACCCCACCGTTCTCTATAACCCCAAGGAGACGCATCCTGCCTATCTGATAACAGAGGCCATGCGTGGCTACGGCGGCATCCTGCGCCTGCCCAACGGCGAGGAGTTCATGCAGAAGTACGACGAGCGCCTGAGCCTGGCTCCACGCGACATCGTAGCTCGTGCCATCGACCGCGAGATGAAGATCCACGGCCTGGATCATGTATGCCTGGACGTAACGCACAAAGATGCAGAAGAGACCAAGCATCACTTCCCCAATATCTATGCCAAGTGTATGAGCATAGGAATAGACATCACCAAGCAGTATATCCCCGTGGCTCCCAGTGCCCATTATATGTGTGGTGGCATCAAGGTAGACCTTGACGGCCAGAGCAGCATCAAGCGCCTGTATGCCGTAGGCGAATGTTCCTGCACAGGCCTGCATGGCGGCAACCGTCTGGCCAGCAACTCGCTCATAGAGGCCGTAGTATATGCATCCGCTGCCGCAAAGCATTCGCTCGAGTGCATAGACGACTATGATTTCAACGAGAAAGTTCCTGAATGGAACGACGAGGGTACCATGACCAACGAGGAGAAGGTGCTCATAGCCCAGGACGTAAAGGAGGTCAACCAGATAATGAGCACCTATGTGGGTATTGTGCGTAGCGACCTGCGCCTGCACAGAGCCTGGGAACGCCTGGATTTGCTCTACGAAGAGACAGAGCACCTCTTCAAGCGTGTTAAGCCCACAAGGGACATCTGCGAGCTCCGTAACATGATAAATGTGGGTTATCTGATAACCCGTCAGGCTATAGAACGCAAGGAGAGTCGTGGCCTCCATTACACCATCGACTACCCCAAGCACGCTCTCGACAAGGCACCTCGCTAACCGCTAACCTGTCACCTATCACCTATCAACTGTCACCTAAACAAAGTGAAGAAGAGCATCTTTGGAATCCTAATCATGATGGAGAGCCTGTTTCTGGTGCTTTCTCTCATTGTGGCGCTCGTTTATAACGAGCCGTGCTGGAAAATTTTCCTGGTAACAGCAGCCGTAGCCTTTGCGTTAGGATTCATCTTCAAGTACTTGGGCGACAGAGAGAAGTCCGCCCGCTTTACCCGTTCAGACAGCTATCTGGTTGTAGCCCTCTCGTGGATAATCTTCTCTCTGATAGGAATGGTACCCTTCCTGCAGATAGCCAGGATGGATCTGGCCAGTGCCTTCTTCGAGACCATGAGCGGATTCACCACCACAGGAGCAACCTGTATCAGTCAGATCGATTCGCTGCCCCGCTCCCTGCTCTTCTGGCGAGCCATCACACAGTGGATAGGCGGTTTGGGAATCGTAGTCTTCTCCTTCGCCTTGATTCCAGTCTATGAGTTCCGCAATAGCAATCTGTATTCGGCAGAGGTCACAGGCCTTAGCCTGGACAAGCTGCGCCCCAAGATTGGTGCCACGGCACGCAGGATGTTGCTAATCTACCTGTTCCTGACCTCGCTGTGTGCCTTCATGTACTGGTTGGGCCCCATGAACTGGTATGATGCCATCTGCCACTCCTTCACAACCATTGCTACGGGTGGCTTCAGTACGCATACCCAGAGTATGGCCTACTTCCACAGCTCGTATATCGAATATGTGGCCTGTATCTTCATGCTGGTCAGCAGTGTCAACTTCTCGCTCTATTATTACCTGAGCATCAAACGAAGCAATGCCCTCTTCAAGAACGAAGAGTTCCGCACCTTCTTCGCCATCATCGCCGTAGCTGTGGTGGGCTTTATGCTGCTCTTCTATTTTGCACCTATCCCACAGTCGGCAGCGGGTACTTTGCCCGTAGGCTTCGAAGAGACCTTCCGCTCGTCGCTCTTCCACGTCAGCAGTGTCATGACCAGTACGGGCTTTGCTGCCCAGAAGTTCGACTATGTAGCCTGGGGCGCCTCCTTCTGGATGCCGACGGTAGTCATTATGGCCATAGGAGCCTGTGCAGGCAGTACGGCAGGTGGTATAAAGGTGGTAAGAATCCTGATTTGTGCCAAGAGCGTACTGAAGGAATTTGTCCTGCAGCTGCATCCCAGGGCCGTTATAGGTGTCAGGATTAGCGGACACATTGTTCCCGACGAAAGGGTGCGCCGTGCTTTGGCCTTCATCTTCCTTTATATTATCCTGGTGGTGATAGCCATGCTTTGCTACAGCCTTTTGGGAGCCGATGTCGACACCGCCCTTGGTAGCAGTATCAGTATGCTCAGCAACGTAGGGCCTGCCACAGGTACTACAGGACCTGCCAGCAACTTTTCCGGCGTCCCTGCAGCCGGCAAATGGCTTATGAGCGCCTATATGCTCATCGGCCGTCTCGAGATCTTCACCATCCTCTTCCTCTTCATGCCCAGCTTCTGGAAGGAAAGGAAGTGATTCTGGGTTAGAGATTAGAAATTTTTCTAACTTAATTACGGGCAAGAATCAATTTAAATAATATATTTTGTAAGTTGATTTTTCCTCGGAAATAAGCTGTTTTTGAAAGAGATTATCCGAACGGGGTGTTCGAATAATCTTAACGACTTGTTCGGATAATCTCTATGGGGGGTAAGGGATTATCCGAATGAGTTGTTCCCCTTATTTGGATGAGTCGTTCAGATAAAGGGAACGAGGCAAAGGTGTGGGGGTAAAAAAAATAGGCTGGGTGAATGCCCAGCCTATTCCTTTGTTTATATTGTCTGTTGGCGATTACTTGATGTACTCTGCAAGGTCTGTCAGACGCATGTCGCCCTTGCGCAGGAAGGTGTCGTGCATAGCAAAGGCTGCAGCCAGCTCGTGATGAGTATGACCACCCTTCTTGGCAGCATATTTCAGGTAGTCCTGAAGCATGGGGCGATAGTCGGGATGAGCTACCTTGATGAGTTCCTCGGCCTTCTGCATATCGCTCTTGTGGCGCAGGTCGGCAACACCATACTCTGTGATGACGGCATCGATGAAGTGGTTGGTGTGGTCGATATGACTGGCGAAGGGTACGATGCTGGAGATGGCACCGCCCTTGGTGGTTGAACCACAGGTGAAGATTGAGAGGTAGGCTGATGTGGTGAAGTCGGCTGAACCGCCAATTCCGTTCATCATCTTGGTACCACAGATCTTGGTGGAGTTGACATGACCGTAGAGGTCGCACTCGATGGCTGTGTTCAGGGCACAAACGCCGATGCGTGAGATGACCTCGGGGCTGTTGCTGATCTCTGAGGGACGCAGCACGAGCTTGTCCTTGAAGAAGTCCATATTGGCATAGATGTCCTTCAGGCACTCGTTGGTAACGGTCAGAGAGCAGGCTGAGGCACTGAGCACACGGCCCTGCTTCATCAGACCGACGGGAGCATCCTGGAGCACCTCGGTATAGATGTGGAAGTCGGGCACCTCGGGGCACTGACCCAGCGCACCCAGTACGGCGTTGGCACCGCTACCTACACCGCTCTGCAGGTTGAGGAAGCTCTTGGGGATGAGGCCTGTCTTCAGATTGTGGAGCAGGAAGTCTGCCACGTTCTGACCAATCTGGGTGGTGATGGGGTCGGCATCCTTGAAGGCACGGGCCTCGTCGGGTACGTCGCACTCTACAACTCCGATTATGCGGTCTGCATCTACCTCTACATAGGGCTTACCGATACGGTCGCTGGCCTTGCAGATGTTGATGGGCTTGCGGTAGGGGTGATCCTCGATCTCGTAAACATCATGGATACCCTTGCTGTCGGGGCTATGGAAGGCATTCAACTCGATGATGATACCGTTCTTGGCCAGACGGCACACGGTGGGGCTGATACCGCCGGCAGCAGTAAGATAGATGTGGCACTTGTTGCCCACCTTCTCGATGGCACAGGCCTCTATGATAGCCCAGTCGACATCGCCCAGATAACCCTGGCGAATCTGGGTAGCCATGTTAGAGAGGTTGAGGTCTGAATAGTGCAACTCGTTGAGGTTTACGTGCTTGCGGAAGTCGGGATTGGTGGTATAGGGAGCACGGAAGTCGATAGCCTGTGCATTAGCCAATGCGCCATCGCAGCTCTGGCCCGTGCTGGCACCAGTGAAGATGCTAATCTTGAAGGGACGACCGGCTGCATGCTCGGCCTCAGCCTTCTTTGCAATCTCTGCAGGAGTACACTTGGGCACACCGGCAGGTGTAAAACCACTCAAACCAATTGTCTGTCCGTTCTGGATAAGGGCTGCTGCCTCGGCAGCAGTAATCTTGTTGAATTCCATAATTCTATCTGCTTGTGTTGTTAAATTTTCGTTAATTTTTATTTCCGTGCAAAAATACAAATATTAATTGAGAATTGTGAATTGAGAATTGAGAATTTTGCTTAAATGTGATATAAATGGCGGGCATTTTCCCATATTTTCTCTCTTAATGCTTCTACGGAGATTCCTTTCAGTTGTGCTACCTCGCGGTAAAGAGGCTCTATGGGGGTGGCGATATTGTCTGTCTCGAGGAACATCATTTCCAGGGGACACAGCAGCAGGCTCTCCTGGTTGTAGCGTAGTCCGAAGGATACGTATATGCCTGCGGAGAGGAGCGACTGCAACTGCTGTGGCTTGCCCCTGAACCCGTGCATAACCCAGGGCTGGCGGGGACGCATCTCCTTTCGTATGCGCAGGATCTCCTCCAGCGTCCTTACGCAGTGGATCACCAGGGGCTTGGCATTGCGCTCGCTTTCTTCCACCTGCAGGCGAAAGGCGGCTTCCTGCTCTGGCAGCGGACTGTCCCACCGGCGGTCCATTCCGTGCTCTTCGCAGCCTAATGAAAGTTCGTTCTCATAGACTGGGTGATGCGTATGAAAGTTGATGTAGGGAATCATTATGGTACTGGGTCGTATCCTGAGCCGCCCCAGGGGTGGCATCGCAGGATTCTGCGGATGGCAAGGTAGGTGCCTTTGAGGGGGCCGTGCTTGCGTAGTGCTTCGATGGCATACTGGCTGCAGGTAGGTGTAAACCGACAGGAAGGCGGAGTAAGCGGGGAGATGAACTTCTGATAGAACCGTATGGGCAGTATCAGTATCCTGGCCAGCAAATCAGACAGAGGGCGGAACAGCTGCAACGGATTCATTGATCTTAGTTAGAAGGTTCTGCATTTTCTCCATGACCTTTGCCGTGGGGAGTATATCGTTGCTATTCCAGAGGAAGGCAATGTTAAGGCCCCCGCTTGCCGGTTTCAGGATGTGTTTGTTCAGGCGATAGGCTTCGCGTAGCTGGCGTTTGATCCTGTTGCGTTTCACGGCACGCTTAAAAAAGCGTTTAGAGACAGAAACCATAATGCGGATTCCTGTCTCTTCTGTTTGCTGAAACACTGCCCTTACGGGGTAGGCCAGCATAGATTTGTTGCTTCCCTCGAAAAGTTCTTCCAGTGCCTTGCGGCTGCAGAGACGTTCTTCCTTGGGTAGCGTGAAACGTTCTTTAATCGATTCCATTTACCTTCTTCACATACGCAGCAATGGCAGAGGTGATGCTTGGGTATTCTGGTGAGGGGGCTCCGAAGTCGAGACGAAGGCCGGCATCCTGGACAGCCTTAGCTGTGGCAGGGCCGAATGTTCCGATGGAAATCTTGTCTTGCTTGAAATCGGGGAAGTTCTTCAGCAGGGCCTGTATACCGCTGGGGCTGAAGAAAATCAGCAGGTCGTAGTCGAAGGGCTCGCCTTCCTGGAAGTCGTTGCTTACCGTGCGATACATGATACCCTCTGAATGGAAAAGCTTCTTGGCATCGAGCATCTCTCCGAACTGGCTGGTGTGAACATCGCTGATGGGGATGAAATACTTCTCGGTCTTGTGCTTGGCCATCAATGGAACCAAGTCGTCGATCTTGCCGGTCTCGCCATAGAATATCTTGCGCTTGCGATACTGCACATACTTCTGGATATAGAGTGCAACAGTCTCTGTGATACAGAAATACTTCATGTCCTCTGGTATTACCACGCGCATCTCCTTGCATAAGGTGAAGAAATGGTCTATGGCATGGCGTGAAGTAAATACGACTGCCGTGTGTTCTAAGATGGATATTTTCTGAGCACGGAATTCCTTAGGTGTGATACCCTGAACCTTTATGAAGGGGCGGAATACAATCTCCACATTCATACGTTCAGCAATGTCGTAATAAGGAGATTTTTCTGAAGAGGGCTTGGGCTGTGATACCAGTATCTTCTTTATCATAATTGTCTTAGAATTTTACTATCAATTCGTCTGTCACTCTAATCAGTATTTTGAAAACCGCCAGTAATGGCATGATTTCAAGGGTGCAAAAGTACACAATTAAATGTAAAGTGCCATAGAATTTAGGGAAAAAGATTTGAAAAGTTTTGTAAAGATGCAATAATTTAATCACAAGCCCTATAGCAACGATAATCCATAGCGGAATGGCGGGAGAAAGATTAAGAAATATTGTAGAAACAATGACACCAAAAAAGACTAAAGATTCAACGCCAAAAAGAAAAAAAGATGATCTTTTCCACAATTCGCGTTTTGTTTTGTCAAAAAAAATCCAATTAATAAAAGAGGCGAGCAGGCCCTTGAAGAGGAAGTACAGCGCCCAGATGCCTATATAGATTCCAATGAGTGCGTAGGGTGATGTCTGACCCAGGAAGAGGTGCATCTTCCGCTGTGTGTACATGAATACGCCCAAACCGCCCATAATACTCAGGATGAGGGCCATTAACAGGGGGATCAGCTGTTCGTAGTTACTGTCGTTCTTCTCTTTCTTGGTGCTGTTCCTGGAGGGGAGGAAGAACTCTTTGGATTCTGAGGAGAGCTGTCTCCTGATTCTTTTCTGTATCATGGTCAAAAGCACAAAGCACATCAGGACAAAGAGGACTACCCACTCGTCGCGCCACAGCAGGTAGGCGCGTGGGGTGCCGCTAAAGCCTGTCTGGGCGAACTTTACCTCGGTATGCAGGAGGGAGTCGTCCTGAAAGAATCCCATATTCTCGTATAGGAAATGAGACTCCTTGGGTGTGGCGGCGGAATCCGTTGTGGCGGTTGTGCTTAAGGTATCACACAGAAAGTCTGTCATATGGCTGCAAATCTGCGTATGCTAGTATCCCACAGGGGTGTCTCCAAAACCAGTTGCAGTGCCTCCTCTGGTGTGTCGGCAACTTGCCAGATGGCTGAATGCTGCTGCCTCATGAAGTTCATCTCGACAGCTTGCTGCAGTGTCTGGATGAGGGGATTGTAGTACCCATTGGTATTCAGGATGACAATGGGCTTGAGGTAAAGGCCCAGCTGTTTCCAGGTGATGAGTTCCATCATCTCTGCAAGGGTGCCGCAGCCGCCTGGCAGGATGATGGCTGCATCGCTCATCTCTGCCATCTTCTGCTGGCGGATATGCATGTCGGGGGTTTCCACGATCTCTGTCATTCCCTGATGGCACCACCCTTCCTTTATCATAAAGGAGGGGATGATGCCTATGGCTTTGCCTCCAGCTTCCAGACAGCCGTCTGTGGAGGCCTGCATCAGGCCCATACTGCCAGCTCCATTGACAACGGCGATATCCTTTGCTGCCATAAGCTGACCCAGCTTACGGGCATCGCGGAAGTAGCACTCGTCTATCTTGGTGCTGCTGGAGCAATAGATGCAAATACGCTTTATTTCCGGCATATTCCAAATGCTTGCTGAATCTTTTCTACGTAATCCAGTTTCTCCCAGGTGAAGAGCTCTACTGTCACCTCCTTGGTCTCGCGGTACAGGGATTCGTAGCGCTTGGTGACAATGCGGGGCTCGCGCCCCATGTGTCCGTAGGCTGCCGTCTCTTCGTAGATGGGGTTGCGGAGTTTCAGCCGCTGCTCTATGGCGTATGGTCTCAGGTCGAAGAGTTCCTTAATCTTCAGGGCTATCTCTCCGTCGGTGAAAGGAACCTTGCTGCGTCCGTAGGTGTCTACGTAGATGCTAACGGGCTCGGCCACACCGATGGCATAGCTTATCTGTACCAGCATCTCGTCGGCTACTCCGGCTGCTACCATGTTCTTGGCGATATGACGGGCTGCGTAAGCGGCAGAACGGTCTACCTTAGAGGGGTCCTTTCCGCTGAATGCTCCACCTCCGTGAGCACCCTTGCCACCATAGGTATCAACAATAATCTTTCTACCTGTCAAGCCTGTATCTCCGTGGGGACCGCCAATAACGAACTTGCCCGTAGGGTTAACGTGATAGGTAATCTGACTGTTGAAGAGGTTGCGGATGTTCTCGTTCCTGATTCCTGCCAACACGCGTGGGATAAGGATTTCCTTCACGTCCTTGGCAATGCGCTGCTGCATGGCCTCGTCGGTATCGAATTCGTCGTGCTGGGTACTGATGACGATAGTGTCTATGCGCTGGGGAATGCCCTCGTCGCTATACTCTATGGTTACTTGGCTCTTGGCATCAGGGCGAAGGTAGGTCATCACCTTCCCTTCACGGCGGATAACGGCCAACTCCATCAGCAGGCGGTGAGCCAGGTCGAGGCTGAGAGGCATGTAGTTGTCTGTCTCGTTGGTGGCATAGCCAAACATCATACCCTGGTCGCCGGCGCCCTGATTCTCAGGATTTGTACGCTCAACGCCTCTGTTGATGTCGGCACTCTGCTCGTGGATGGCGCTCAGGACACCGCAGCTGTTGCCTTCGAACATGTATTCGCTCTTGGTATAGCCAATGCGGTTGATCACTTCGCGGGCAATACGCTGAAGGTCAACGTATGCCTCGGTCTTTATTTCTCCTGCCATAACCACCTGTCCTGTAGTGACAAGGGTCTCGCAGGCTACCTTCGACTGTGGGTCGAAAGCCAGCAGTTTGTCCAGTACTGCATCGCTGATTTGGTCGGCCACTTTATCAGGATGGCCTTCAGAAACTGATTCGGATGTAAATAAGTATCCCATAATACATTTATATATATTATTAATAATGTATGGGGAGAGAAATCGGGCAGAAATGCGTGAGAAACATGTTCAGGTTTCTCTTTTTAGCATTTTTTACTGTGGTTGCAAGCAGCCCAAATCTATCCACATTTAGTTTTCGGGTGCAAAGGTACGACAATTAATTGAGAATTGAGAATTGAGAATTGAGAATTTTTCTGAAAATCAGATTATTCTGAAAACTCTGATTATTCAGAGCACTCAGAATCCTCCATGATTTCCCTCAGGGGAATCATCACAAAGTCGCGCTCCTGCATGTGGGGGTGGGGGAGTGTCAGCTCGGGGGTGTTCATCTCCAGTTCGTCGTAGAGTAGCAGATCCAGGTCGATGGGCCTGTCGTGGTATTCCCCGTTTATGCTTTTCGTTGTCCTGCCCAAAAGACGTTCTATCTTCTGGGTCTCTTTAAGACATTGCATGGGAGTGAGAGTAGTCTCCACCAGGCAGGCTGCATTGAGGAAAGTATTCTCGCTCTGGAATCCCCAAGGCTCTGTCTCTATGAACGAAGAGGTACGCAACACCGAGCCAACGCGCTCGTTGATGAGTGCAATGGCTCGGTGTATCGTCTCTTCTTTGTTGCCCAGGTTAGCACCCAGGGATATATAAAGTTTGTGCATTAATCCTGCAGAATTAGCATGGCATCTCCGTAGGTACCGAAGCGATAACGGTTTTCGGGGTCGTTCTCGTTGAACTTCAGTGCCTCCTTGTAAGCCATCATAACCAGATCGTATCCGCCATAGGCACAGGTCAGCATCAGCAGTGTGCTGTAGGGGGGATAGAAGTTGGCAATCATGGCATCTGCCAGTGTGAAGTCGTAGGGAGGGAAGATGAACTTGTTGGTCCATCCGTCATATTCCTTCAGTTTGCCGTCGGCGCTGACAGCAGACTCCAGTACGCGCTGCACGGTGGTTCCCACGGCTACAATCTTACGGCCTTCAGCCTTGGCCGTGTTGATGATGTCACAGGCCTGAGCATCTACGTGCATCTCCTCGCTATCCATCTTGTGCTTGGTCAGGTCCTCAACGTCTATCTCGCGGAAGTTGCCCAATCCGCAGTGCAGGGTTACATAGGCAAATTCTACGCCTTTGATCTCCATCATCTTCATCAGTTGGGGAGAGAAGTGAAGTCCTGCCGTAGGAGCCGTAACGGCACCTTCCTTCTTGGCAAAGATACACTGGAAGTTCTCCAGGTCCTCGGGTGTCGTGGGACGCTTGATGATATGTTTGGGAATGGGAGCCTCACCCAGTGAATAAAGGGCATTCTTGAATTCCTCGTGAGGTCCGTCGTACAGGAATCGGAGTGTACGTCCGCGGCTGGTGGTATTGTCTATCACCTCGGCTACCATAGACTCGTCCTGTCCAAAGTATAGCTTGTTACCGATACGGATTTTGCGGGCGGGGTCAACAAGGACGTCCCACAGGCGCATTTCTTTGTTCAGTTCGCGAAGAAGGAAAACTTCAATCCTGGCACCTGTCTTCTCTTTGTTACCATACAGACGGGCGGGGAACACCTTTGTGTCGTTAAAGACAAAGACATCCTTCTCGTCGAAGAAATCCAGCACATCGCGGAAAGACTTGCGATGTTCAATGTATTTGCTCTTGGCGTGCACTACCATCAGTCGGCAGTCGTCGCGGAATGGAGTTGGTTCTTGAGCAATTCTTTCGTCGGTTAGTTTGTACTTGAATTGTGATAGCTTCATGAGATTATTCCGTTTGTGTTTCTTTATTAGTTATCTGACTCTGTTTCTTTCTCTATTTCCTGTTTGTCCAACCACTGGTCGAAGTCCTCCATCTTCATGCAGTCCTCTACCCTGACATCTCCCACTCGTGTTCTGCGCAGGGCGATAAGGTGGGCGCCGCTTTGCAAGGCTTCTCCTATATCCCTGGCCAGGGCTCTGATGTATGTTCCCTTGCTGCAGACTACCCTGATGGTCATCTGCATGGTCTCTATGTTGAAGTCTTGCAACTCTATTTCGTCGATGACGAGAACTTTAGCCTTCAGCTGCACATCTTTCCCTTTCCGTGCCAGGTCATAGGCACGATGGCCATCAACCTTGCAGGCCGAGAAGGCAGGCGGCACCTGCTCTATTCTTCCCTGAAAATGTGTCAGCGCCTCTTTAACTTTCTCCTCTGTTATATGCGCCGTGGGGAAGGTGGCATCGATGGCGGTCTCCAGATCGAATGACGGTGTTGTGGAACCCAGCTGCAACGTGGCTATATACTCTTTGGTGTGAGCTTGCAACTCATCTATCCGCTTGGTAGCCTTGCCTGTGCAGATGGTGACGACTCCTGTTGCCAGGGGGTCTAATGTTCCGGCATGCCCCACTTTCAGTTTCCGCACTCCTATCTTGTGGCACAATGCACTGCGTACCTTGGCTACAAGATTGAAGCTGGTCCAATGGAGCGGCTTGTCGAAGTATAATATTTCTCCTTCTTTGAAATTCATTAATCAACCATTGCTAATGAGTGACCTGTCCATAAGAGGGCAAGAATAATGGCACCTACAATGATGCGGTAGACTCCAAAAGCTTTGAAACCATATTTGGTTAGGAAGTTCACAAACCATTTCATGGCTAGCAGTGCCACTACAAAAGCTACTACACAGCCCAAGGCCAGCATCATCAGATTGTCGCGTGTAGCCCAACTGGCATCGGCTTCATCACCGAAGAACAACTGCAGCACATCCAGGGCTGTGGCTGCTGCCATTGTGGGTACGGCCAGGAAGAAAGAGAATTCCGCAGCAGCACGGCGTGTAAGCTTCTGAGCCATACCACCGACAATAGTTGCCATAGAGCGCGATACGCCGGGAATCATTGCAATGCACTGGAACAGGCCAATGCGAAAGGCGCGTCCTTCCGTCAGTGTTGTCTCTTCGCTCCCTTTATTGAAAAGGCGGTCGCAGAAAAGCATAAAGATGCCGCCAACAACCAACATCACTGCCACCACCTCAACATTTTCAAGGAAGCGGTCGATCAGGCCGGACATCTTGCCTGCGAAACCGATAACAATGGCGGGAATGAAGGCCACCAACAGTTTCCAGTAGAAGTCCCACTTGTGAAGGAAGGTCTGCATCGGAGTGCTGCCAGCGGGAGCCGGTGTGCGGTTCAGGCGGAAGAAATGGTTCCAGTAGAGACATACAACAGACAGAATGGCACCAAACTGGATGATAATCGTAAACGCCTTTACAAAGGGCGTGCTTTCAACACCCAGCAGATTCTGCGTGATAATCATGTGCCCTGTTGAGGATACGGGCAGGAACTCTGTTAGTCCCTCCACTATAGCAATGATAATAGTTTCAAAAACTGTCATGATTGTATCTCCTTAATCTTACTTACTCCTGCCCGTTGTTCTTAGCCTTTGGCTTGTACATGATGGCTATCATGATGAATACAAATCCGGCCAGGCTGACCAATGGAGCCACTTTGATACGACGGGCACTAAAGATGTCGGCATTGAAGACTCCTTCGTGACTTCCTTCGCCAGCCATCAGTATCAGTCCTACAATCACAATGGCCATGCCGATGGCCAGTAAGATGTAGTTAATCTTTGTAAATGCAAAATTACTCATATTGATTTCAATTCATAATTTTAATTCATAATCCATAATCTGCTCGCGACCCTTTTTGGGGGGCTTTTTAATACAGCTTCTTGCTCTTGGTGTACAATTGTTGTGTTACGGACACATAGGTACATACAACGGTAATCAACAGACCAACGGCCAATACGCTTCCGCCCACTATAAGCATGTTCTGTTGGGTTACGTATTGCATGATGGCTTCGTCGTATTTTGCAGCCCACAGGATCAGGCCCAGCAGGGTGCCGTCAGCCAAGATAGCAGAAATCAGTCCTATCCAGAAACTGTTTATCAGGAAGGGCCTGCGGATATAACCCCATTTGGCTCCTATCAGTTTCATGGTGTGAATGATGAACCTGTGATTGTAGACCACCAGCTGAACAGTAAGGTAGATGAGGCTCAGCGAAACTACTATCAGCAGGGCTGCAATGCCTAACAGAACCAGTGATGCGTATGTGAGATTACGGTTCAGGTTTTCTATCAGGTCCTTCTGGTATGTTACTTCGTCCACCAAGGGATTCTCTTCCAGTTCTTTCTCTATCCACAGCAAACTGTCGTTGTTGGAATACTCCGCCTGCATGCTTACCTCCATGGAGATGGGGAAGGGATTGGCCTCCAGGAATTCCGATGGGTCGATGCCCATACTTTCCACGTGCTCTTTCAGTGCCTGCTCCTTGCTTACGTACTCTATGCTGTTCACATAGGGCTTGGCACAAAGCTTCTTCTGCAACTTCAGGGCTTCTTCCGTTGGAACATCCTCCTGCAGTACTACGGTTACCACCAGGTTCTCCCTTACTGAATCGCCCACCACGTTGGCAGTCAGCGTCAGCAGGAGTACCATTCCCAGCAGTATCAGCACCATAGTCGTGATAATGGTGTTGATGATTGCCAGTATCCTCCAGGTTGTTGTCTTTCTTTTCTTGCTATTCACTTTTCACTATTCCTTTAAGTGTTGCACTGCTACTCTCGGTTATCGTTACACGCACAGTTTCGCCTATGTGGTGCTGTCCCCGGTCTATGATAACCACTTTGTTCTGGCCGGTACGCCCAAACAACTGGTCTCTGCTTCGCTTGCTTACGCCCTCTAACAATACATCGAATTCCTGACCTATGCAACGTTTGTTGCTCTCGGCCGACAGTTCGTTCTGAAGGGCAATGAGTTCGTTCAGGCGACGTACCTTGATATCCTCTGGAATGTCATCTGGCAGATGCTTGCTTGCATAAGTGCCGGGGCGTTCGCTGTATTTAAACATAAAGGCGCTGTCGTACTGACACTCACGCATCAGGCTCAGACTCAGCTGATGGTCTTCCTCCGTCTCGCTACTGTAACCCACAAAGATATCAGTGCTGATAGCGCTGTCGGGAATGATGCGTCGGATGGCTGCTACACGGTCCAGATACCATTCGCGGGTATATTTGCGGTTCATGAGCTTCAGGATTCTGTTGCTTCCGCTCTGAACCGGCAGGTGTATGTGGTGACAGATATTGGGCTCTTCGGCAATAACGCGAAGGGTCTCGTCGCTCATATCCTTGGGGTGCGAGGTGGTAAATCTTACCCTCATCTCGGGCACGGCACGGGCAACGCGTCTTAACAACTCCGGAAAACCCGGAATTTCCGGACTATCCGGAAGGCGGTACGAATTTACATTCTGCCCCAGCAATGTCACTTCCTTGAAACCTCTGTCGGCCAGGTCGCGACATTCGCGCAGGATGCTTTCTACATCACGGCTTCTTTCACGACCTCTGGTATATGGTACAATGCAGTAGTGGCAGAAGTTGTTGCATCCGCGCATAATAGTCACAAAGCCTCCTATGTGCGTGCCGCATATACGCTGGGGCACAATATCTTTATAGGTCTCTGTGGTGGAGAGCTCTACGTTGATAGCCTTGTGTCCGCACTCCACCTCGGCAATCAGGTCGGGCAGGGACATATAGGCGTCTGGCCCCACGACAATATCTGCGTGATACTTCTCTATCAGCTCGTCTTTTACACGTTCAGCCATGCAGCCAAGCACACCGATAATAATCTTACGGCCCTTCTTCTGCAAACTGTAAAGGAATTCTAATCGGCTAATAATCTTCTGCTCGGCATTGTCTCTAACTGAACAAGTGTTCAGGAAAACGGCATCTGCCTCATCCATGTTATCCGTCACTTCGTAGCCTGCCATAACCATAACGCTGGCCACAACCTCACTGTCGGCTACATTCATCTGGCAGCCGTATGTCTCTATCAGTAATTTCTTCATTTAGTACCGAAAGCGCGTTTTCGCGGTGCAAAGATACTGCTTTTTTGCCACATTCCGCCTCTTTTTCTATAGAAAAACCTATATAGAAACCATAATTAAGTTAAAAAGTGTAAATATTGATATGTTTCTGCAATATTTTTTTGGCGATTTGCTTAAATATCGCGTATTTTGCGGAACATTAGATTTTTTCATAGTTAAGGTTTAGTTTTAAAGGGTAAGGGAGCTGTGAAGCCCCCTTGCTTTTTTTGTCCCTTTTTTAAATGAAAAAGCATTCTGGCAAGTTGACGGGTTGCATTGTCTTAGCTGAATGATCTTACTATAACATCCAACTTGTTTACTTGTCAACATGGGTCAATGATATATTTGTAAATAAATTTTCTTTAATTCTATTAGGATCAGTTCTTTTCTGTCAAATTAGGGCGGAAAATTTCTATAGTTAGACAATTTTTGTCGCCTAGTTAAGGAGTAATTATTTTATCCCTTTCTATTAATATTGCAAGGTTCGTGCAATAGTATTGCTACTCACTAAAGAAAGTCAAACTTTTTTCAAGAAAATCGGTTCTTCTTTACTTTTGTTGACAAAAGAAAACACTAACGATATCTGAGGGCTGATGTATGAGGGCTGAAGTTCCCTAATCCCTAACCGATAACTTCCAATGTCAATGTAGACACGGCTGCTATGTTAAATTACTATAAGATTGGAGATTTTTTTATACCATTCTGAAAAAAAATCTAAAAATTTGATTTACCTTTATGCCGGAAATAAACGTATTTTACGTTCTTAACACGCAAAAATGAAGAAAATATTCTGTATAACTCTGTTTGCAATATTCAGCAGTACAGCAGTTGTTGCCAACACCCCTGACGAGGATATTCTGTTTAATGTGCTTAAGCGCGAGGTGGGGTTTTACTACTCTCAGCTTTCGCAGGATTCGCTGCCAGTGAGATTCATCTCGCTGAATGTGCTGAACGAGAATAGGGTCAACATTTTCAGTGATACGGGAGCGGCTTTAGTAACGGAAGCCACCTCGCGTAGGTTGAAACCCAATATATGGTTTGACAAGGACAACCCCTCCAAAATAAAAAATCGCTCAGACAAATACGATTTGCCTTTTTCGGACGATACCATCGCCATTAAGGAAGTCATCTGGGACGCTTTGGACAAAGAATACCAAAGTGTTAAGGATGCCAGAAAATCGGAAGCTAAGAAGGAGAAGAAAGATACCCTTAAGAGCAGCATAGCGTTTAAGGCAGAGCAACACTATGAGAGTC